>Ga0310120_10000080_pt1 | contig 68927 bp, 74 predicted proteins | sample CB27_AW_983_MG_FD_203506 | JGI IMG/M metagenome (GOLD analysis project Ga0310120, IMG submission 203506) | Marine microbial communities from Western Arctic Ocean, Canada - CB27_AW_983 | ecosystem: Environmental > Aquatic > Marine > Oceanic | place: Canada: Western Arctic Ocean | collected...
GACGGCTGCGGGATTCCTGCTCCATGCCCAGCGGCCCCCGCTCCGTCCCCTTCAACCTGCGCCCTGAAAACCTGGCTCCCGTTGGGCTGATCGACTCCATCAAGCAGGCACGCGGCCTGACAGTTTTGCTTCTGCCGATTCGATCAGTTCCAACAAGCCCGTCCGACGGGTGGCACTCACCGTGATACCGCCGATGCGGCGTCTTTGGGCGGCGACCTCCCCCGCTGCCAGCAAGTCAGTCTTGTTCAGCACTTTGAGCACCGGCACATGCCGCACGCCAAGCTCCTCGAGGACCTTCTGAACCGCCTCGATTTTTGCGTCTAGGTCTGCGTCGGCAGAATCGATCACGTGCAGCAGCAGATCCACATCGACTAACTCCTCCAGCGTGGCACGAAAGGCGGTCACCAACTCCCGGGGAAGATCCGCGATGAATCCCACTGTGTCGGTGATGATGACCTCGCCTTCGCGAGGAAAACGGAGACGGCGGCTGGTAGGGTCGAGGGTCATGAATAGCTTGTCGTCCGCATCCACTCTGCTTTCGGTGAGCGCATTCAGAAGCGTGCTCTTGCCGGCGTTGGTATAGCCCACGATCGAAAGTACGGGGATCCCATCCCGACGCCGTCTTCGACGTCGAACGTCGCGCTGCCTGGACAGCTTTTCGACGCGCTTCTCCAGCAACCGGATGCGATCGCGAATCCGCCTGCGGCCTACCTCCATTACCGTCTCTCCAGGTCCTCGTCCGCCGATGCCGCCCGTGAGCCGGGAGAGCCCTTCGTCCTTCTCTGTCAACCGCGGCAGGGAGTAACGGAGCTGAGCCAGCTCTACCTGGAGCTTGCCATCTGCACTACGCGCCCTCTGGGCGAAGATGTCGAGGATTAGCTGAGTTCGATCAATCGCCTTCAGGCCGGTGGCATCCTCGAAGGCGCGGGCCTGCGCTGGTTTCAAATTGATGTCAAAGATCGCGACGCTGGCGTTTCGGCGCATCGCTTCCAGTACCAGTTCCTCCAGCTTGCCCTTTCCCACAACTGTCTTGGGATGGACTCTGAAGCGGGGCTGGCGGATGGTTGCTGCAATGAGGACTCCGGCAGATCGTACGAGCTCGACCGTCTCCTCAAAATGACTGTCCTCAGGCCGAATTCCGACCACCAGTGCCCGCTCGACCCCTTCGGGTCCGGACGCCCGTTCCGCCACCCGTGCAAACTCTTCCTCTAGCGCCTGGATGGTTGCGTTGAAGTTGAGATCGAGATCGTGGACCGTGCGCGCGGCAACCTTCAGTAGCGGCTCTTCGGATGACTGTCCCTCCGCGGAGGCAGCTAGCGCAGCCGGGTCTAGGTAGGCCGCCTCGCAGCGTCCCGGCCCTCCGTCGTCCCCCACCTCCACCATGGCTACCAGGTCAAGGCGAAGTAGGATGAGGTCATTGAGATCGTCGTGGCTAAGAGGCTCACCCTTCAGGTGGGTATGAACCAGCCGCAGGCCGCGGAATCTTCCGGTGCCCCCTCGCAGGCGACCGATCTCGGGAAGCAGCAAGCCTGAGGCATCCCCGACTATGACGTTTCGTACGGTGCCATCTCGCCCGATCAACACGCCCACCTGGCGCCGGAGTTCGGCCGAGATGCTGGTCAGATGCCCGGCTAGCTCAGGGGAAATTACCTGGTGGGGAGGAACGCGCCGTCGGTAGGTCCGTTCCAGAGCTCGGCGTTGAGAAGCTTGGATCCCCTGGAGGTTGCCACTGATCGGGTGTCTGGAGATGGGTTTCCTTCCGTGATCGGTCTATTTTGCGGGGAGGGAAAGGGCATAACGGGCGTCGCGATCAACCCAACCCCGAAGACTCTGGTCCGACTCTAAACCCTCGGAAGCGACATAGACAAGCCCCTTCAGCGGCCGACCTATGAAATCCATCTCCCTGGCGCAGGGCTGTCCAAGCGCCTCTTGGTAGGCATCTGGCCCCACTCTCACCATCAGCTCGTCCCGGACTACGCCACAGCACATGTGGCCGTTGAGAAGGAAGGTCAGCCCCCCCGAACATGCGGCGCTCGGTGACACCGGAGTAGCTCTTGAACGTTTCCCGCAAACGCTCCGCAACAGTTTCGTTGTAGGTCATTGCTCCCTGCCTCTGATTTTCGGTCAGCTCCTCTGGGGTACGAGGATTATAGCCCAACGATTGCCTCCTTGAGGGTCATGGATCGTCCGGATCCTGCCGATCCTCATGGCCGGAGACCGCTATATAAGAGAGCCGTCATTGGTATCTTCACCCTTCCTTCAATCAAATAACTTGCCGCTGCCTTGAGAACCGATGTCTGGATTGCATTGAAGGCATCTGTTGTCTGGGCCCACAGGGTCGGTCCGGTTTGGGCCGTTCCCTCGCAGAATGCACGGAAAAAGTCCTCAGGTGAGGGCAGATCCCAGGTCAGTGGGAGCGATCTCGTTCTGGAAGTCACGAATCCCGACTCGATTAAAACCCGGCCAGCCTCTTCTGAGTCACTAAACCGAAAAAAGGGAGGGCCTGGAGGGAGATGAACGTCGAGTGTCCCGTAGGATTCGATGGCACCGTAGACGACTCCGAAACCCAACGACTGCCGGGGTGTCCCCCATACGGTGAAGCCCAGTCTACCCCCTGGTCTGAGGACTCGATGGGCTTCGCGGAGGACCGGCTCGGGATCCTCGAAATGCAGCATGCCGAAATTTATGGTGACGGCATCGAAATCGTGATCAGGGAAGGGTAGATCAGAGGCATCGGCCTGTGCGAATTCCACCCGAGGATGAAGCGTTCTGGCCTGCTCTAGCATGACCCGTGAGAAGTCGACCCCAATCACCTCAAGACCGCGGCTGAACGCAGGACCTGCAACAGTCCCGGTGCCGGTGGCCAGGTCGAGTAAACGCTTTCCCGGAAACGCCTTCAGGTCTCCCAGGAGAGCTTCAACGGATTGGTGTGTCAGGGTCTCCCAGTACTGGTGGTAAGCGCCAACCGCACTTTCCCAGCGGCCATGCTCGAAATCACGAAACGATTCTTCCGATTCCTTGTTGCCAGCTGGCATGGTTCACCGGGCGGAACGGCCGCACTGGTAGCGACAAAGTGCCCCGCCAGACGAAACGTCCCTCCGCCTACACCCAGCACTCCGGAGACACGCTGAAAATCGCAGATAGGAAAGGAGCCGCTAAGTACACTTAGGACGAGTTGGCCGCCCAGGCCGCGAACCCACCACTCAGGCTTCGGGTATTCTCAAAGCCCTGTTGGCGTAGAAACTGTACCGCCTGCATGCTACGGCTGCCGTGCTCGCAATAGACAACGATCTCTCGCTCACGCGGCCAGGACTTTACGATCTCCTGACCTAAGGCATTGTTTGCCAACTGAGACCCTTCGATTTTTCCCTTCTCCGCTTCCGAAGCCTCCCGCACGTCCAACAACGCTAAATCGGGGTTGCCAGAGATCTTTTCTCGTACTTCTTCAACTGAGACTTCCAGGTCGGCCAGCGGATCGTAGATGTCTGCCGATTCCACGATGGCTTCGCCACAAAACCGATCGTAGACACTGCTGAAGATCTTTGCCAGAGCCCCCGCTGTTTGGCCTTCGATCTGGTGGCGCTCGACCATATGGACCAGTTTGCCATCCCGGAAAAGTCCTGCGCAGGGAGAGGACGGGGGATAGGGGAGGAAGAGCTCCCGTGCACGATTTACAGCCTCTACATCGTTACCGGCGAAGGCTGTCACCAGATGGGCAGGACGGAGTTCGTTCTTCAGGGACTCGATCACGGCAGGCCGCGCAATGCCGGCGGCGCAGCCACAAACAGAATTCACAAAGATCAGAGTGCTTTGATCCTTGTTGGCTAGAGCACTGTTTACATCGTCAGCCGTCCGAACTTCCTCGAACCCGGCCTGGGTCAGCTCATCGCGCATAGGCTGAATGAATGCAGGATCGTACATAACTATTTCCTCCTTGCTTCTCGTTCTCATCAATCCTCAACGACGGACCAGTTTGACCGCGCCGGACATGAAAATCATCTTCCGGAATTGTACCTGGATCGCTCTTCAAGTACCACTCGGCCTTCGGTCTGCGCAGACCCTTAGGGTCCGCCCGGACAGAATGTCTTTATTCGGCCCTGCCCTCCTTCTGAAAAGCATCAGTCCAGGCGTGCTACATTGGGATGCAACTCCGATGCCCACTCGTGACAAAGATCGGCAACGAACTGCTCGAGTTGGCTCTCCGTGACCGATGCTGGGACGAAAATGTCGGTTGCTAGCCGCCTCTCTCCTTCGTTGCCTACATAGAACACGGCCTACTTCAGCTATTCGTCCGAGCGCACGACCAGAACCCTTCGCCCAAACACGTCTAGTGTGATTGACTTCATCCCACGACGAGCGAGGTTTCCGATCAGTCGGAAGGTCGAGATCCGACCAGGAGCGTGACTGTCCTTCTCAGCTCGCCTGAATGGTGCGCTTCACCGGATCGAAGGCCATTCGCTTACCGCTCCAGTATGCGTCGGTGGCCATGATGCAAGCGATTGAGTGACCGTAACCGGCCTCGACCGGACAGAACAGCCGTTTGGAATCACGGTTGCGGAGCGCCTCCAGCCAGTTGGCCATGTGGCTGCTGGCATTCTCGGGAACGGCGGGAAGGGTCATCGGATCCTCCAGTTTGCCCTCGGACTTCACGCCCTCTCCGGAGAAGCCCCAATTCGCGTCTGGATTGGCAAAAGATTCCCCCTCGAAGCTTCCCAGGGTTCCGTGGACGCGGGTAGCTGAGCCATGGCCATTGATCCAATTGGTGGAATAGACCGTCAGGAACTTCCGGTCTCCCTTTTCATATTCCAATGCGACCTCGAGAGTGTCGGGATTCTCCCGATAGTCTTTCCACTGGTAGATCCCGCCGTGAGCGACGACGCTTACAGGATAGGACACACCTGTCAGCATATGTGCCAGGTCTATGCCATGGCTCATCCACTGGTCAATGGTGCCACTAGAGAAGTCCTTGAAGAGCCTGAAAGAGCGAAAAATCCGGGGATCGAAAGGACGGTGTGGTTTCCCCATCAGCCAGGTGTTCCAGTCGATATCACTCTCCTTAATCCTGGCCAGGTCCTTTGCCTTCCTGGCCCAGCGATAGGGACTATAGACACTCCAATGCAGGTCGACCTTGGCGATATCACCGATTACCCCGTCCGCAATCATCTTGCTGGCTTGCTGGTACCTGGGAAAGGATCGTCTCTGAGTGCCGATCTGGACGATGGCGCCGGCCTTCTTCACAGCATCCAGGGCTGCGTTAGCTTCGGAAAGCACATTGCCCATAGGCTTCTCACAGTAGGCATCCTTACCTGCCTCGACAGCCAATTTCAGGATCTGTGCGTGGGCGTGATCGGGGGTCGCAATGATCAAGGCATCCACGTCCCTATCAGCCAGAATCTCTTCATGGTGACGGTAGACCTTGGGTGCGTCTCCCTGCTTCTCCCTTGTTAACTCTACAGCCTTGTCGCGGCGGTAGCTCCAGAGATCGCAAACGGCTGTGAGATGAGCGTTGAAACCATCCTTGGTCTCAAAGAATCGCTTCAGCAGGCCAGTCCCTCGGCCGCCTGGACCCACGATCCCCACATTGATTCGGTCGTTGACATCTCGACCGCTGACCAGACCGGGAAATCCAGCCAGGGCGAGACCTGCTCCAGCACCGGCCGAGCGGGACAAAAAAGAACGCCGATGGATAGAAGCTTTGCTCATGATTTGTTCTCCTGTTTGGATGGACCCATTGGTTGGCAAGATCGGGGGACAGCGCAAAGGGCTTTTACCTATGATCAAACCTGGGGAGCATGTTATCGGAAGCCGATGACGATGATCAAGAGTGGAAAAGGGGCGGGTCTGTGGTCTGCCCACAGCTCCGGCGGCTCTTTGCTACGGCAGGTCGCGATCGATGCGGCCCCGGATAATTTATGAGTCTTCGTGAATAATGCGGGCCAGGTAGGAACTGTCAGGCCTAGGACTCCTGTTGAAATTCCGATCGTTTTCGACTCACGAGGGGCATACTGAGAGGAGCCTTTAGGGTCTGCGCAAGAAGGTGAAGCGGGATCGCTTTAGAGTGCCGATGAATCCAACATCCGAGGATCTGGAGCCTTTCTTGTCCTTTCATCCATGTCCAGGAAAACGAGTAGCTCGAAGACCAATTCAGAGCAAACCAGACGATCGTTGGAGAAGAAGTCGAACTCGAAGACATAGGGTTTTTCGTGGTGAGAGAAGGCGCGGGCAATGGCTTCCCGGCGTTCGCCGTCGGTGAGCTGGGGACGCAGCACAGCGACCGCATCCGCCTCTCCAACTGAGTGTTCTAGACTGGTGAAAACGACTCCCTCACTGATAGCCTCGATAACGGCATATGGGTGTCAGGCCCCGTCCTGACCCAGGAATTCGTTAAGGTGGGGCGCCACCCGGGGATCCTCGGCTACGCCCAGGGCTTCGAGCTCCTGCTGATTTCCTAGGTAGAGGGCAGCATGAGGCCAGAATCCGGGCAGGAACGCATTGGACAGGAACCAGTTGTGCCGCTCCAACAGGATATCACCGGGCTGAAGAATTTCTCTAAGTTGCCGAACCTGCTGGGGGATGATCAAACCCCGATGACGAGGCCGATCTATGAGGCGAAAGTCGCCAAGCCAGGTGGAGACTAGCGTCTGGGCATGATAAACTGGGTCTCCCGCGTGCTGGCGCATTTCCCGGAAGGCGAGTACGAGCTTCCGACTTCCGATCCGCGCAGCCGTCCGATCGATTGCCGGCCGAGCGCGCACAGCAGCTTCAACCAGAGAATTCCAGGGAAGGCCTCTACCCCAGGCGCCTGATTCCGCTAACATGTCATATCGTCTTGCGGCGGCTTGAAGGCCAGAAACGACGTCGGCGTTGGACAGGCTGGCCAGGAGCCGATCGTAGGTACCGCCTGGCATCTCCCAAGCAAGATCGCCCTCGTTCAGTTTTCGCTGGGCCTGACTGTCGCCCTCGAAGGTTTCCACCAGTGCCGCCGCCTTGGACAGAAGGGTCGCGGCGCTCGCGTAGGCGAGCAGGAATGCCCGCGCTTCTATCTCACCTTCCTCTGGCGCGTCGTGGGCAGCGCGATAGGCCCAGATTAGTCCGCAGCAGGGTTGTTCTGAGATTCAGGTAGGTCAAGAGAAGCTGCTGTATGGTCTCCTGATCCTGCTGACTGTAGTAGCTTGATTTTCCCCGCATGAAGGCGCCGCGCAGCTCCTGCATGCGTGCTTCCAAGCGTTCCAGTTCGGCGATGGCGGACAATGCGCCACGCGTGTCTCGGTGGAGCCTCGCTCCTACCACAGCCGGATCGTTGCGACGCCACTGAGACCAGATCGAGGGACCCTTAGGCATATCTACTACGCTACGGTCCCGCAGCTTCACCACGAAGAGCAGTAACGGGATCAAGGCCATCAGGAGTACTCCGCCAACCACGGCGCTTCGATTCAATCTGCGCCGGGGGCTCATCGGAACCCATCCCAAGACCTCGACGCGATAGCGATCACGCATATCGTCCATGAGTCGGAGCAGATTTCCCTGAGCCCGAAGAACCCGCGCCACTGCTTCCAGCTTCAACCAAGAGGCGACACGGCCTCCGACGTGGGCGGCCAGCTTCCGCAGGCGGCGATCATACAGTCGGGCAAACAGTCCGGTTGGTACCAGCAAGAGGGCGAAGGGACTGGTAGCCTCGTTGGAAAAGTAATTCCAGACCCACCAGACTTCGAGGCCGCAAGAGACTGGAAATAGGAGGCCACCGACCAGGATGTTGGCTTCGCGCGACGATCTGACGGGCGATCAGATCTGTCAGGTGATAGGGAACAGCCCCCGTGATCAAACCGAACAAGGCGGGAAGTGCGCCCAGGAGGGCTTCCGTCACGGCCTGCAGTGGGGCCAGAGGCTCGAAAAGATGAATACTTCGGCTTGGAGACCGAACCCACGTCGACCCGCCAGAGCCAATTGGAGTTTCAGGTTAGCCTCTCTGGAACTGATCGAGCTCTTGCTTCTCCCATGCAGGCAGCTGGTCTGCATACTCGTGGGCTTGGGCTACAAAGTCCACACCCGCCAGGTGCTTCCATCCCTCAATGAGCTTTCGAAAGATGGGGCCGGGTTGCCCATCGCCCACCGGCTGTCCTTCGAAGCTGCGGGCGTGCACCACACAATAGGTGGTGGACGTGCACATCAACTCATCGGCTTGTAGAGCCTCGTAGCGGCCCAGGTTCACCTCGCGCGCGGGGATTCCGATTTCCTGAGCGACATCCAGCGTGGCTCCGCGGGAGACCCCTCGAAGAATGTTGCGTCCTTCGGGTGTGAGAAGTTCTCCGTCCTTGACCAGGAACAGGTTCCAGCCGGGACCTTCCGCCAGAAAGCCGTCCGGGTCCAGTAGAATCGGCCATTTGTTCTCGCCCATGCGGGCTCCCTGCAGCTGAGCCAACTGATAGTGCAGACGACTACGAGTCTTGGCCTTCGGATCGACCAGATGGGCCGGCACCGCCTGCTGGGGGACGATCACCAGATCGACTCCGCGATCGTAGTTGGGGGCGAAGTGACCCATGTGCGTGATGAGCGGCCAGCAGTTGATGGAGACTGTAGGCCTCAGGCCTTCAGGGAAGGCGCTTTGGTACAGGGGTAGCGGCCCTCTGGAGACATCGTGCATGATTTGCCAGTCCATACTCGATGACTCCGTGGATAGATTCCGTCCCAGAGTCTGAGCGGTCAGCTCCTCCAGCTCCTCCAGCTTAAGACCCGAGTCGATCTCCAGCAGCCGCAAAGACCCGTAGAGTCGCTCTAGGTGGTGGCGAAGGCGGAAAGCTTTTCCCCGAAAGGTACGGGTCACCTCAAAAGCCATATCACCGAACATCAACGCCGAATCGAAGATCGAGACACGTGCCTCGGATTCGGGCACGAAATCCCCATTGAAGTAAACCGTTCTTCCAGGCATAGGACAACCCCTCCAATAATCCGGATTGTAGCTGGCTCGTATCAAAGGGGGAAGACTCTAGAGATTCAGTAGGTAAGAGAACTTGACGAAGAACTGCCTGGAGTCATTCAGGAAGCCTCTGGAGCCGCGCCCCATAAGACCCATTTCTTGCTCGAGTAGCTCCAGATTCCGGCGGTTGTCGTTATAGCCCACGTAGAGGGCCGTCCAAGGATTGACCAGATAGGTCAGAAGAAAGTCGCCGTTGAGATTCTTGGAGCTTTTGAGTGAGGTCAGATCCTCGTTGGATAGCACCGTTTCGTACTGGAGGATGAAGCGCAGGGAGAGCCTTCGATTGAACTGCCAGTCCCAGCGGGAGCGAAGGATGTGGTTGTTGAAAACGCTGGCGCCAGAAAATCGATCCAGGAGCCGCTCCAGCAGATACGCATTTTCGTTCCGTACCGACGTAGAAGGACGAAGAGTGACTGCTAGGTTCGCCCGAGTCAGGTCCACCAGATCAGGCTCCTCTCCGGCCCGAGGAAGTAGATTGATTCCCGTCCCTTGTGAGTATTCAGCTGTCAGCGATACCGAGGAGAGATAGTTGGTTGACACAAACATTCCCGATCTATGATGGGAAAAGTCCTGTGTCCCGACCTGGGCTGGGATATCGCCCGGCCGCAGAAACTCCCGATCACCGATCTGAAACAGTTCCAGGTGAGTCTCTCCAGTCAGTTCCCAGCCAATTCCGAGATCATAGAACCGGTGCAGGCGGTTGTGTTGGTGGTCCCAGATGCTGTTGGCCAGCAGGGTTGGACCCCAGGAGATCAGGTACTTGCCTTCTCGCCGAAAGCGGTAGTCCGCGTGCTGCCTAATACTCCGCACGTCCGGCCGTAGGGAGGGAGGCTGGATGCGGCGTCCCGAGAAGAGGAGACGTCTCACCCGTCGGCCGGGGAGAAACCCGGTCTCGCTCAGGAATCCTGGACTCCGATCGCTATAATCCAGTGTGTAAAGCAGGCGTCTTCCCCGGCGCAACAGGCGAGCATCGTAGGCTGGACCGGCCTGCTCGGCTCCATCGTTAGTGCGCGTACGGCTGGCTACCCCTTGTCCGCTGAAGACCCAGTTCTTATTCAGCTTCAATCTAGTGTCCACGCCACCCACGCGGTTGAGGCCCAGCTCGAGGGCACGCTCTGTGTAGATCATGCCTAGAGTAGATTCGCTCAGAATATCCCGATTCACCCGAAATACGCCAAAACGAGCCCGAGAACCGGACAAGGGATCTGATTCAGGGACGCTCTTGCCCGGCGACTCATCATCGGCCAGCAGCGCTCCGACGGCCCAGGGCCCTTTCTTACCTGTGAACCGTGCGCCGAGACGTGGATCTTGAATTCGTCGGCTGAAGAAGAGATTGATGGGAGTCTGAAAAAAACTGGCGTTTTCCTGAAAGAAAGGCCTTCTTTCGGGAAAGAAAACCTCGAACCGCCGGTTGACCGTCACCTGTGGTAGGTCCGACTCCAACTGGCTAAAGTCAGGATTCACAGCTATGTCGAGAGCAAGGCTATCCTGGAAGACCAGCTTGGCATCCAGTCCTCCATCGATTTCGCCCCGATCCGAAACGAATTGTCGTTGAGACGGCCGACTCGGATCCAGGTTTCGGAAAGATCGGAAGAAACCGTACGGAATGAGCTGGAGGTTGCGTCCAGGAGAGACCCTTTCCAGCCCTTCAAGGGCCGCATATTGATTCAGGTCTCCCTCCACGCTGGAGGAGACCAGTGGCCAAGTGCTCATCTCGTTGGTTCTGGGGATGTAACGCCAGAACCCGATCCCCCAGACCTGCTTTTCGGTGGAGGGAAAGCGGAGGCTCCGGAACGGAACTGACATCCAGACCACGTAGCCTTTCTCGGTACGCTGCCCGCGGGATTCCCAGAGCGTGTCGAAAGCGGTGTCGTAGCCAACACCCTCTACATAGCGTCCGTCTTGCTGAATGCCAAAAGGGTTGGCAGACAACTCGTAGGATCGGAGTTTGTCCCAGAACGTGTCCAGTGAGACCGAGACCCAGTCATCCCCATCGAACTTCTCGCGTTTGGTCATCCGAGCCCGGACTTTGTCAGCCTCCGAGTCGAAGCACACGAAGATCACGTAAAGACGTTCATCGTCGTAGCCGGAATACACTTCAGTTCGTTGAGTGGCGGGGACTCCGTCGCGGGGACGGCGCTGGAGGAAGCCTTCGACTCGAGCCAGCCGCCCTTCCATCTCCGGACTCGGCCTCATTTCCAGGAAATCTTCCAGACTAGGAGGCTCGGTAATTCGCGGGATAACCAGGGGCTCTGGGGAGGAACTGCTTCCCCTTGCCAACCCAACAAAAAGGAACAGCAAGGAGGGCAGCGAAAAATGCAAAAGGCGGCCAGTGATCCGGTGTAGCATTCGCCTCAAGTCAATCCCTGTCCTGGGTGCGGCCGCCATGCCAGGCCCGGAATCTTCGAGGAGCTCGTTCCCGAAACTCTGGCATGTAAGTGTGCCTACTTTTTGCCGAAGTCCCGAGCGCGGACGGACCATCCGGTGATGTAGTTGTAAGCGTCCACAATCAGCTGGAAGGTCGAGTCTAGCTTTTCCATCGATTGCGGTGTCTAGAGAAGGACGAATCCTTCCCAACCCTCCTGGTTTGACATGAGATGTGGAAATGCCCAACGTGCCCTTACCGCTTCTCGAGCTCGCCCGGTGGGCAAGGCGATGTGCAAGTTTCCGCCTACATGGATGTGAGCAAACTCGCGTCCGCGACGGATTATTTCGGGGTGAATCAGGCTGATCCTGTCGTTCAACCAAAGGCCTCTTACGTCGGGCACAGCAAGGATCGTGGCTCGGTTTTCCACACCCGGTAGGGCAAAGGCCCGACGGAAAAGCTCTTCATTCACCTCCGGAACGGGCTTTACGTCGATCTGTCTGTTGGGGATGTCCAGGGTTACCTTGGGAGGGAGACCCTTGCGCATGGGGAGAATCGGGTAGGCCGGGCCGGTTTCCGAACTCGGTGCCGACGCCTGCGATCCTGACCCACTCGACGCACTGGAAGTGACAGGAGCGGCTGTGACCGTCACTAGGATGAGGCCGGCAACGAGAGATCCATGAATTCCGAAGAGATTCGAGGCCATGCCTTATCTTTATGAGGACGCAATCGAAGATCTACTGTGGACGTCTCTGACCCTGGGGAGTATAGCATGCGAGCGGATGAAGCAGGCTGAAGGCCACAGGTGGGACCTGTGACCGACAGCCAGAGAAGGGGACGGAGCGGGGGCCGCTGGGCATGGAGCAGGAATCCCGCAGCCGTCCCCTGTTTGAAGCAGCTGGAAGCGACTGAATGGGGGCCTGACCTTCTATGGCGGACAGGAATTGGTAGTCGAAGTCCCCGAACAGGGAAAAAACCAGGACCGGGTCCTCACTGACGATCCTGAGATGGCCCTTGACCTGCTCAAAGCCGAGTCCAAAGAGGGAGGGGCCGTCCCGGACATCGACCAACCGATGTCCGGGCTCCAGGAGCACGGTGCGCTCGGCCGTCAGCTCTCCGGCCTCCGAGAAAGCCTGGACCCGCACTTCGGCGGCCCGCTCCTGACAGTTGAGAATGGCAATGCCGGTGAACATCCGCAGCGCCGCAGACTGGGCTACTTGCAGCAGCAGGGTTTCCTTCTGGCCAGCTTGAATCATCGGTAGGGTCGAGCGAAAGCTTCCGTTGTTGCCGATAAAGGAGGTGACCCCGACCAGGGTCGCCGCGCGTTGAAACGGTCCCAGCTTGCCCGCCGTCGTGGCCAGCTTCAGATGGCCCGTGATGGCCTGCTGATCGATCAATCCAGTCGGATCCAATCCCAACAGCTGCCGGGCGGAGCCTACGAACAACTCCTTGGGCGCAATCGTCACCTGTGCGGTGCCCAGTTGCTAGGAGCGATCGTCCCGGGCCTGGATCTGGACCAGGGCTTCGGTGTCTCCCACGTTGAGCAACCGGATCTCCGTATCCCCTCCGTGGTTGTCCACGAATAAGCGGGGCACCACCAACTGACGGGTCTGGACTCCGACCTGGGCCGTCATCGAGGAAAAATCGTACGATCCGGCCAAGAAATCAAAGCCTCGCAGGGGCAGTGTACTCTGGACCTGGACATAGCCTTCGTCAATCTCCACTGAGGATCCAAACAGATTCGACAACGTGCCGACGATCGAACCCTGGGCCGCAATCGCGACGGGAAGCCTCTTGCAGCAGCGTGCCGTCGGTCGCGCACAAGCGCAGCAGCACAGACGGATCCGGCTCGTTGGCGTCGTTGAATAAAAAAACAGCGTCGTGGCGGCCACCAAGGCCCCGCCGACACCGTCCAAATGCCTACCCTCGTAGTCGCCCAACATGGAGAACCCTTGAATCGGTCCCTGATCGCCTTGCGCCACCAAGGAGCTCAGCTCCCCATTGGCCCCCGTTAGCTCGTCGGTCAGAAAGGCATCCTGTCCCTGCCCGGCCAGCGGCCGCTGCAGCTGTTGATTGAGCTGCTCGTTGCCGTCCGAATCCCGACCCTAGACCTGGTTGTCTCCCGGACTGAGGTTGACGATGGCCACTCCGACGTAGATCCCGTCGAACTGGCTGTGCTGGGTGTCGGCTCCGCTGGGCAGCACGATGCTGTTGCGCAGCATCGGCTTGACCTGGATCACCGCGCGGCGGCTGACCGTGCTGTGGGCGTCACTGACGCTGAGCATCAAAACCAATTCTGTCTTGTCCTGGACCGTCGGCGCCTTGAAGCTCAGCTCAGACTGATCGCTGGGATTCAGGGGCACCCTCGGACCCGAGTCCTGTTGCCAGGCATAGGTCAACTCATCGCCGTCCGGATCGTAGGCGGTTGCCTGCAGCTTCACCGTCTCGCCCGAGTCCACCTCCTGATCCGACAGCGGTTCTAGCACCGGGGGTTCGTTGCCTTCGACCGTGACCTTGTCGTCGCCCTCGTCCTGACCCTCGTAGGTATCGGTGACGATGACCTCAAAGACCAACTCGGCGTCCTGTCCGTCCTCGGGAGCGGTAAAGGACACGCGCGGGCCTTCGCTGTGCAACAGTGCAACGCGAGGACCCTGTCGTTGGCTCCAGGCATAGCTGAGCGCATCCCCTTCCGGATCCTGGGCGGAGACGACCAACGTCACCGTCTCGCCTGGGTCCACCGTCTGGGGCAGGAGTCGATCCAACTCGGGGGGACGATTGTCCTTTACCGTGATCTGGACCTCATCGCTGTCTTCGCCTCCATTTCCGTCGTCCACCACCAGACGAAACTCCAGCTCGGTCCTCTGTTGGACCCGAGGGGCGACGAAGTGATTCTGTCCCCCGGCGCCTTGCAACAACTCCACGGAAGGACCGGAGAGTTGGGACCAGCGATAGGTCAGTCGATCTCCGTCCGGATCCGTGCCGCTTCCGTACAGCGTCACCTGCTCGGTTTCCATGACCTCTTGATCGCGACCGGCATTGGCTCCGGGCTTGTTATTGGAGGACCTCACGAAGATCCGCACCTGATCGTGGGCGCCACAGCCGAGGGGATCGAAGGCGGAAAAACGTAGTACCAGGGTCGTATTCTTGCTAAAGGTCGGTGCCGTAAAACTGGCCGTCGAACTGCCATCTCCGTGGGTCACGGTCAGACGCGAGGTCGTTAGGACGCCTCCGCCATCCAGGACCGTCCGGGAGAAGCCCACGCCGGTAAATCCCTGCCCACTGGTGGAGCGATCCAGATCGTATCCACTGCCGGTCAAACGCACCCGATCGCCTCCCTCGACGGTCCGATCCGAGGGGCCTTGCACGATGGCCGGTTGGTTGCCCTCTTGATCGCACACTACCTCGGGTATGGAGTTGTCATCGGGGGGAGGAATTTCTTGATCGACCTCCCGGACATAGACCGTCGTTCGAGCACAGACGGGCGAGGACTTCTGATCCGTGGCACAGCATTGAAACTGCAGCGTTGTCTTTTGATTGGGGGCCACGAAAGAGGCCCGCGTACTGGAGGCGCCATTGAGACGCACCGAAGGGGTCGTCGAGGTGGCCAACTGGCTCCAGGTCACGGTGGTCGGGTCCTGGTTGGGATCGATTACCGTGGCGCTGAGGCAGACCGTCTTGCCCGGAGCCACGGTCTGATTGTCCGAGACACTGATCTGGGGCGGTTGATTCTCCACCACGCCACCGCGCTTGAACCAGATCTCGGTCAAAACAAAATTGAAGTCCGTGAAGATCGCTCCGGCGTCGGTGGCATCGACGCCCAGGCTCACGCGCGCCACCAGCGGCAGACGCAGGTTGCGCGGCAGCACTTTCCAGCTGCGCACTGTCATCGAGGGCTTGGGGCCGTTACGCCGACGCAGAAGACCCCCAGGGCCTGCGGGTATACGACCGGAAAGGTCGTCTGGGGATTGACTCTATTGACCTCACTGGAGCCGGGATACCAGTCCGGATTGATCCGGTCCCCGATCCGAAACGAGATCGCGTCGACCTCTTCCAGGATGATCGGATTGTCGTAGCTGCCGGACTTCCCCGCCGGGATTCTCCATCGCCCTCCCGTGTTCCCTGGGACTACCTGCAACACCCCATCCGGCGTCACTACCTGGACGATCGGCCGCGGTTGATCCGCATACGCCACCGTCCCCAGTAACGTCGCCACCCACACCATCACTCCACTTCGCTTTGCTCTTGACACTCTGTTTCTCCCTTATCGCCGCATCCCGCGGCAGGCTATAGCCCAGATTCGTGTTCCCCTAATTGGCAAGGGCAGCCAGCATCCGAACCCTTCTGTGGGGAGGTCTCCTCAGAAGCGGTTTCACAGCAGAACCGGGGAATCAGGTCCCGGCCCGGAATCGCCCGCTGTCGTCCCTCGACGGGGATTGGGATGGCTCTGAAGGGGGCTGTCGGCACCTGCCAACGGCGAAATGGAATGACCCGAAAACTCGGATTCAACCAACGCTCCTCCAGAATCAGTTCTTCATCAGAGGAAGATTTTCCTTGGTGAGGCTGTCACGAAGGGAAACGCCGTTCCGTCCCGTTGCACCGCTGGCCGAAGGCTTTCAGCTGCAGTTCCCGGGCTTGCTTCCGTCCTCTGCTGCAGGATCTGGTCCTGGCAAAACCGTTCAAAAACGGAGCTCAGTCTAGCACTGCAACCCAGCCGCTCCCTGTGAGCCGGTCACAGTCTGTCTTTCGTTCTCAGTTCCGGGATCAAGCAGTAGGCGATTTAGGTTCCTGGCAAGTTGGTTTGGGCTTGCGCGGGGGATGGCTACAGCCCTTCGCCTACCGGTCTATAGTGAGACGACTTCAACTGGGGCTATACTAGGGGGTGAATCACAGTTGGAGGGACCAACGCTTTGGGATCAGACAAAACTAAACGCAACGATATCCGTCCAGAAGCAGAGGTGAAGATCGCCGTCGTCCCAGTGGCTGGCTTGGGTACTCGATTGCTTCCAGCCACCAAGTCTCAGCCGAAAGAGATGCTTCCGGTAGCCAAGAAACCGGTGGTTCAGTATGTGACCGAGGAGCTCGAAGCCAACGGTATCGAACAGATTCTCTTTATAACCGGCAAGAGCAAGACCTCCATTGAGAACCACTTCGATTTTGACCATGAGCTTATCCGGAGTCTCCGGGAGGGTGGCAAGGAGGAGCTTCTGGCCGAACTCGCCTTCGAACGCATGGGAGTTCGTTTTTTCTTCACCCGACAGCGACGACAACGTGGACTTGGGGATGCGATTGGGTGTGCTCACTACTTCACCGCAGACCATCCATTCGTGGTGGCTCTAGGCGATAGCATCATGGGGCTGGAGCAGCCGTCTCGAGTTGTCAGCCAGATGCTAGCCGTCTATCAAGAGAACCCGGGTTCAACCGTAATTGCGGTCGAGGAGGTTCCCCTTGACCGAGTGTCGCGGTATGGAATTGTTCATCCGGGTGGTGAGGGAAGGGTTTTTCCGATTCGAGCCTTGATCGAAAAGCCATCGCCGGAAGACGCTCCCAGCAATTTAGCAATCGCGGGCCGATACGTCTTGTCACCTTCAATATACGACGCACTTGCAGAGACCTCGCCCGACAGTGGGGGAGAAGTTCAGCTTACACATGCGATCCAGCGGCTTTTGGAACTTGGGGAATCAGTGGTTGGCGTGCGCCTGTCGGAGAAGGAAAAGCGGTATGACATTGGGAATTTCCAGAGCTACTTCGAGGCCTTCTTCGACTTCGCCCTGGCCGACAAAGAGTTGGGCCCAGACCTCAGACAGAGATTGGTTGAGCGACTAAGTGAGGATCGTTAAGACAACCGCCTACGCCAGAGCCGGACTCTTGGGGAACCCCTCAGATGGGTTCTTCGGAAAGACTCTCTCCGCAACGGTGAAGAACTTTGCGGCTCGAGTGGTGCTCTACGAATGGCCCGAGTTGGAGATCATCCTCAGCCGCCAGGATCGCTGCCAGTTCGATCGAATCGAAGACCTGGCGGAGGACGTCCGGTTGAACGGGCTTTACGGCGGTTTTCGGTTGGTGAAAGCGACCATCAAGGTTTTTGCAGACTATTGCTGCGAGAGCGACACCCCCCTGACGGGAGAGAATTTTTCGCTGCGCTATGAAACCAATATTCCAAGACAGGTCGGTCTGGCGGGGTCGAGTGCCATCATTACCGCGGTGGTGCGGGCCCTGTCGGAGTTCTACTCGGTGTCCATTTCCCGGGAGACCCAAGCCAACTTGATTCTACAGACGGAAACCCAGGAGTTGGGGATCGATGCCGGCCTTCAGGATCGAGTTTGCCAGGTGTACGAGGGTCTGGTTTATATGGACTTCGATCGCGACTTCATGGACCGGCACGGACACGGGATTTACGAGGTTCTGGATGCTGAGATGTTGCCTCCTCTCTATCTGGCCTATCGGAACGACCTGAGCCAAGTCTCCGAGCTCTACCACAGCGGTCTACGCGGGAGGTGGGAACGGGGCGACCCCGCGGTTCACGCGGCAATGAAGTCCTTCGCGGGTCTGGCTGAGCAAGGAAGACAGGCCTTGCTGGAGGCGGACCACCGGAAGCTGGCTGAGCTCTTCGACCAGAACTTCGATATCCGGCAGCAGCTATCGCTTCTGGACCCCCGAGGGGTAGAAATGGTCCAGATCGCTCGCTCCCTGGGCGTGTGTGCCAAATACGCAGGATCGGGAGGATCAATCGTAGGGATCTACCGGACTGAAGAACAGCTTGCGAAGCTACAGAAGCAATTCTCAGAAAGCGGCTGTACCCTTCTACGCCTATTGGTGACTTGATGTGTTGCGCATTTTTCGACGGGTATCCCAACCTAGGAGTCTGCGCAGTCGAAATGATCGTAGCGAGAAAGCGGGGGAATCGAGGCCAGATTTTCTCGATTTCGAGGCGCATAGTTGTTCTATTCGTCGAAAACTTTGGAAAATATGAGCAGATTCTACCGTTTTCTCAGTAGATCAATTCTACCGCGCAGGCTCCTAGAACGAGTTATCGCCATCGATGAGATTACCCAGTCCTCCCAGGACCGAGCCTTCGCCGCGGCCGCCGGCCTTCTGTGGAGCCGCTGCCAGCATCCTGCCCGCCAGGCGGGAGAAGGGAAGGGATTGCATCCAGACTTTTCCGGGTCCCTGCAGAACTGCGTAGAACAATCCCTCACCCCCGAAAAGGGCTGACTTGATTTCCCCGACCTGCTGAATGTCGAAGTTCACGCTGTCTTGGAAGGCCACCACGCAGCCGGTGGCGACGTGGAGTGTTTCTCCGGCCGACAGTATGCGCTCCACGATGGTCCCGCCGGCGTGGACGAAGCAGAGGCCGTCCCCCTCGAGCTTCTGCATGATGAAGCCTTCGCCGCCGAAGAGCCCCGTCAGAATCTTGCGCTGAAAGTAGATCCCGATGGCGACCCCTTTTGCGGCACAGAGAAAACTGTCCTTCTGGCAGATCAGCCGGCCCCCCACGTCGGGAAGGTACACTGGGAGAATATTTCCGGGATAAGGCGCGCCGAAGGCGACGTGAGCCTTACCAGAAGAGCCCGCATGAGAAAAACCGTCATGAAGAGACTCTCTCCGGTGAGCAGTCGCTTTCCGGCTCCCACAAGTTCGTCCATAAAACCTCCGCCGCTGGACGCAGATGCATCACCGAAGACGGTCTCCATTTGAACGACTGCGTCTTTGTACATCATGGCACCAGCCTCGGCGACGGCACTCTCGCCAGGGTCGAGCTCTATTTCAACGAACTGCATCTCCTGTCCCACGATCTTGTAATCGATCACATCGGCTCCACCAACGCCACCTGAGGGGGGCGTTGGAGTTGGCACAGGGACTCCCAACTCGGGTACTTGGGTGATGAGCTGCCAGTCCGACAAGCCCTCTCGCCAGGCATGCCCGTTGGGATTTTCCTGAACCTGTCGCTGCGCCTCGCTCAGATCAAAGGGTCCACTTTTATTGCCACTATAACTTAGAAACCACTCAGTCATTTCCTTGCTCCCTTCGCTTGTCGAGCCTCAAATGATGGACAAAGCCGGGTGGGCATCAGTCCGCGGTGGACATCAGTCTGGATTCCAGCTGACACCCCAACGCGCACGTCCTGTGAGCATATTCTAACCCGGCCCGACGTCGTGTGAAACCGGACGGCGAGACTAACTCGGGAGTCTTGGCTGATTTCTGCTAACATTCGCCCTTTGCAGCCATCTAAGAAATCGATGCGACGGCTTCTCAAGATCGCGACAGCGGTTCTGCTCCTCTCTTCTCTGATCCTGGGCCTTCTTCTCATCGTCTTTCTCAACAGCGGCTTCCTCGACGAATGGGCTAGAGATGAGGTAATTGCCGCACTAGAGGGGCGTTTCCTCGTTCATGTCGACCTGGAGGCCTTTCGCTTGAAGCTCTGGGAGGGGATTCTGGAGCTGGAGGGCCTGCGGGTATCGAGCTCGCAGGATCCCGGATCGGAACCGGCTATTGAAGTTGATCTCGTTCGTCTAGGTTTTTCGATTGGCCGCTACTTTTCCCCGACCCTGTTGGTCGATCGAATTTCCTTAGAATTGCCCCGTCTACGGGTTGTGCAGGATCGAAACGGTCGACTCAACCTCTCCAACATGCTTGTCTCCAACCCTCTCAAGCCGGTTTCGGGGCAGCCCTTCCTGGTTCGCGTTGAAGTCGAGGAGTTGTCAATCAAAGACGGGATTCTGGTCTATCAAAACCGGCCTTTCCGGTTGGACTCAGCCGAGGGAAGCCTAAGTGCCAACGCCCACTTTTCGCCAAACGGGGAAACAACCGGGCACTTCGCCTTGGAGAGCCTTGAGCTTGCCGTGGGTGGATTCATCTTCTCCCAGGTCGCGGTGTCGTCTGATTTCAGAATCATGGAACAGACGCTGCAGATCTCTGACTTCGAGCTGAGCGCGCCCGAGTTGTCTGCGAGGATCGCAGGCAGATTGGAAGGCTAGACTGCACTGAATGCTCAATTCGACGTCGATGCCAGCCTCGAGCGCCCTCAGCTCAGGAAGCCGGACTTGTCGCCCTATTTTGAGCAGGGCCGAATCGACTTTGCGGGGAATCTCACAGGGAGACCCGGAAATCTTGTCCTCCGAGGCGTGCTGTTTTCCCCAAAAACCCGATTTCAGGAAGTCCCCTTTCACGACTTACATGGCGAGATCACCCTGGCCCGTGACGGCATGTCTCTACAGAAGCTCAGGGTCGGTTTCCTTGGCGGACTCATAGAGGCCAAGGGAATGCTGAACTGGGAGGAAATCCGGCGTTCCCAGCTCGCCTTGGCTGGAACCGCGATAGGAATACGGCCTTTCCTGTCGATCCTCGGATTGGAGTCTGTCCAGGTAGGAGGTCTGGCGGATGTTCGCAGCCAACTGACCTGGCCAGGAGTCAACTGGCAGGAGTTGGAGGGAAGAGGACATGTGACCTGCCGGGGCAGCTTCCAGGCCGCAGTGGAGGAGGCTCGAGATCAGACCGGGGAGCTTCCGTTCTAGGGTCGTTGCGATCTCGCCGGCGAGAAGCAAGTCATTCAGTTGGTCGAGGGGATTCTTAGAACAGATCAGTCGAACCTGAAATTTAGCGGGCAGATCCGCCTTGGCGAAACCTATGACCTGGCTCTGGACCTGGTATCGAGTGAGGGTCATGAACTCCAGGGTCTGGACCAGGCCAACGGCTTGCTGCCTAAGGAGATTGTGGAGACCTATCCCTTCGCGCTGCGCGGGCAGTCGATTTTCAAAGGAAGTCTCAGCGGATCCGGCTACGATTTTTTGATCAAGGGCCAAGCTGAGATGGAGCAAGTCGACTTTCGGGGACATCGACTTGGAGCATTCTCTGGGAAGGTAGGCATAGGTCACGATCTGATCCGGCTCGAAGAAGCGGAGTTTCGTGATTCTTCGTATCACCTTGGCTTTTCATTGGCATTTCCTATTGGTGGGGAAGGTCTGGAGGGTCTCCAGGCTCGGGGGCTTTTGGATAGGGTTCCGGTGGAGCGATCTCTTCCCATGGCAGGTCTTTCCCTACCACTGGAAGGACGAGTTGCAGGCGAAGCCCAGCTAGAGTACCTGGCAAGCGGTTCCTACACGGCCACCGCCAAGCTACGGGGGGGCTGTGGAGGCCTATGGAGAGTTGGTGGATGGCTACAGCGGAGAGCTGGAATTCGGGGATGGGAAACTCAGGGTCGAAGGTCTGAGTGCATCGGTTTCCGGAGGACGGATTTCTAGCAGCTTTGGGGTCGACCTCGAGAGTCGAGAGCACTCGGGTTCGATGCAACTTGGGCGCCTGCAGTTGGAAGGGCTACACCTGCTCCAACAGCAAACTCCCGTTCGGGGAGAACTGTCCCTGTCGTTAGAGGGACAAGGGAGATTCGACTACCCGGATTTCCGGGTCGATGCCAGTTCCTCTCTGGTTCAAGTTGGAGACTTCACCCTCGAAGACGTCCACCTGGAGGCCGATGCCGAAGGCGACGTGGCCTCGATCAAGCTGGCCCACCGCCTCGCCGAGAACCCCTTTCTATTCGAGGGGACGGCGGGACTTTCTGTTCCTTATCCACTAGATGTCTCTCTCTATCTCGAGAAGATTCCGCTAGGACCCTATATGGCTCTCCTGGGCCATGACCCTGGCAGTTCGAGGGGTTGGTTTCCGGCAAGGCCCGCTGTACCGGACCGCTTCTGCCGCCTTCTGGAATCCACGCTGAGGGCAGTTTTCCCCAGATTGAACTGTCCTTGTCGGGGCATCGGCTCGGAAACAGCAGCCCTCTCAGACTGGAGTACCAGGAAGAGACGTTAAGGATTTATCCCTTGAGCCTGTCGGGCTCAGGGACGGAACTGAATCTGTCGGGTTCGGTGGGATTGGGCGAATCACCAAACCTCGATTTGAGACTTGATGGGCAGGCAAGTCTTCTCCTCCTGAATAGTTTTCTCGACAGTGGTGCTACTTCAGGCCAATTACGACTGGACAGCCTTTCTATCTCCGGTCCGTGGCAAGAACCCCGAATCGTTGGCGAGGCCAGCCTCAGCGATGGTTTCATCTCCCATCCGGAAGTTCCCACAACGGTTTTCGATGCGGAAGGAAGGGTGAAGTTCACTTCCAAGCAGATCTCGATCGATGAGTTCTCGGCCTCTACACCCTATGGAGAGATCAACGCCGAGGGCGGTATCTTCATCGAGGGCTTCACTCCTACTCGTTGGCAAGTCAATGTTTTCGGATCTAGTCTGCGAGTCCAGTACCCGGAAGACACGGTCTCGACAATCGACTTGGACCTGGATCTGCTTACGGCAGAAGGTTCCCAGCTGGTAACGGGGGTGGTCTACGTTCGCGAGGCAGAGTACACCAGGCAGGTATCGCTCCCGCAGCTGTTTCTCGCCTACGCCGAAAGCCAGATTTCACCGACTCCGAGCCTGGGAGGCGAGATCCTGTTGGAGATTGAAGTCGAGACCTACCAAAGTCTTAGAGTCAGGAATCGGATCTCCGATGTTACTGGAAGTGGTGATTTCACCATCCGTGGAACCGCTCAGAGGCCGGTCGTTCTGGGCACGATCAGTTTGGACGAAGGGACACTTTCGCTGGAGAACAACAGGTACGAGCTCACGCGAGGTACGGTCAACTTCAGCAATCCTCGCCGTACTACCCCTGTCGTGAACTTCGAAGCGACCACCGATGTGCGTGAGTTTACGATGACGGTTGTCGTCAGGGGATCCCTTGACAAGCTGAGTCTGTCTTTTCGATCCGATCCTCCTCTTCCCGCGTCTAGCATCGTTTCGCTTCTTGCCATCGGTCAGACTCAGGAAGAAATTTTTGGTGCGGGGGGGACTGGACAGGATCAAGTGGGGACACTTTCCGTTTACGGTGCAGGAGCGCTTCTGAGCAAGAGTCTCGGGGACCAACTGGAGGCTCAAACCAGCCGCCTCTTCGGATTTGAGAAAGTCTCAATCGATCCCTTCCTCTTTGGTCGTGAGCGTGACCCGGGAGCACGGATCACGCTAGGAAAACAGCTCACCAGAGACCTGGCCGTGACCTACAGTACGAACCTGAGCCACGACCAGCAGGGCCAGATAGTCGTCATCGAGTATCGACTGACCGACTGGATGACCGCGGCTGGTACTCGAGATCAAGACGGATCAGTTGCGGTCGACGTCAAGCTGAAGAACAGATTTTGAGGACCTTGACGCTCTTCTGTCGCGCGATTGCCCTTCAGCAGATGGTTTGTTATCTGTTGCTGACCGGGTCGAGTCTTGCCTGTCTGCTCGGATCTACACCTTTCTATGAGGGGAAGCTAGTCCGAAGAATTGACCTCAAGAGTGCTGGGCCTCTGACGTTGGTCACTGCCAAGGATGTGCTGAAGCTTTCCGAGTTGCGAGCAGGACAGCAGTTCAGCTCCTCCAGGGCCAAGCGAACTATCCGAAGCCTGTCTTCAACGCAGGTTTCCAATGACGTCCAGATCGATGTGGCACCGGTGGATCCGGATCAGGTGGACGTTACCCTAGTGTTGATCCACAGATTTTTGATGCGAACGGTTCGCTTTGTCGGATCCCTCAGGGTGGAAAAGCGACAACTTCGAAAAGAGCTGGCCTTGCGGAAGAGCGAACCCTACTCGGACGTGCTCCTTAAAGAGACCGTTTCCAGACTACGAGAGCTCCACCGACAGCACGGTTTCTACCAGGTCCAGATTCAGCCATCGTTCGAGGCAGACCGGGAACTCGCTCAGCTGGACCTGACCCTAGGTATCGAATCGGGGGAACAGGCAACCATAGAACAGCTCGCGATTGAAGTTGATGAGCCTTGGGATGTCGATACCGTACGCCGAATCATCAAGATGATCGAGGGTGGGTCGTATTCTGTTGTCAAGCAGCAGGAGGATCTGGATAGGCTCAGAAGTCAGCTCTCTCTAGAAGGTTTCTTACGGCCCGAGATTTATCTCCGCGATCGCGTGCAACACGATTCGAGGACCAACTCGGTTTCGCTCACTCTCAGGGTTTTTCCCAGGGAGAAGACCCTTGTCCATTCCGAGGGGATCGATCTGGAGCAGAGTGCTCTAGGGGAGCTTCCCCTCTTCAGCGAACGGGGTCCCACTGCCGTTCGCGCGGAAAAGACCGGCGAGGAGCTCCGTAGACGGTTAGAGGAGGATGGCTTCTTTCCAGTGGAGGTGGAGTCGTCTCTCAAGTCTGATCAGACGCCCGAGTCCCTGCTGATGAAGGTCGAAAGGGGAAGAAAGCGAAGCCTGACTCGGATCTCGTTTAAAGGGAATCTTTCGATCGCAAGGGAGTCCTTGCTACCGTTGCTGACGCTCGAGGAAGGCGGTATCTTTCGTTCCAGAAGATTCTCCACTGAGATCCTACGGCGTGACAAGGACCGAATCCGAACTCACTATCAGCAGTCGGGTTTCGGTGATGCATCGGTTGAGGCCCGCGTGGTTCTGGAAGATGCCCAAGCAGAAGAGTTCGAAGTGGTTTTCCACATTGACGAGGGTTTGCGTTCTCAGCTCCATCAGGTGCTGATTTTCGGAAATCAACGGATTGAGACGGAACTGCTGCTGCGCGAGATTACCTCCAAACCGGGTAGTCCCTTTTCTCCCTTGGTTCTCGCTCAAGACCGTTCCAACCTGATAGCCGTCTATGAGAATCATGGGTTTCGCGAGGTGGAGGTGCGGTCGGAGATCGTCTTTGTCGAGCGCGGAAGAGTTAGGCTTACCTTCCTGATCAGGGAGGGAGTTCAGTCTTTCACGGAACACGTCATCATTGCCGGCAACCGGGTTACGAACCGGTCGGTTATCGAAAGGGAGGTGGAGATCCAGCCCGGAGATCCACTTTCACTGGATCGGATCCTCCAGACTGAAACCAACCTCTACAATCTGGCGATTTTCGACAGGGTCCGAATCGAGGAGGTTGAGTCAGGGACCAATCCGGCTGACAAGAGTGTGCTCATCCGTCTGGACGAGGCACTTCGTTACACCTTGTTGTACGGGCTTGGTTACAGCTCCTTCGAGGCTCCAAGGGGCACCTTTGGATTTACCGATAGCAATTTCCGTGGTCGGGCAAGGGCTCTATCATTGGGGCTACGGGCGGGCTCTCAACGCCAGCGAGGCAGTCTTTCGTATACCGTTCCTCATTTTCTGCGCCGGGAGCTTCCCACCATTTTTTCCTTTACAGCAGACAACGAGAGGGCACTCACGGAGGATATCGGAGGGGGCAGCGAGCGCTTCGTGGCCGCCCCTTTGACTCCTTCCGGTTGATTGCTTCGGCCTCAGACTGAAAGACGGCTGAGCCGGCGTGAGTCGCTCTTCTTTCGTTACAACTATGAGAACGTCCATTTCGATGTCCCGGCTAGACTGGCTGCGCCCCTGCAATTCTTTCGCGAAGAGGAAAGGCTCAGCTTGGCTAGTGTTTCCACTTCCTATCTCAACGAGTCACGAGACTATCCTACGGATCCCAAGAGCGGCTTCTTTCTCAGTGGGGATACCTTGCTGTCCGCTCGCCTACTGGGTTCAGAGAGACAGTTCTTCCGGATCCTGACTCAGGGTCAGTACTATCATGAACTGACTCCAGGGTTGGTTCTGGCTTCATCACTTCGAATTGGCTTGATCAAGGCCTTCGCACAAGCCTCCGATGTTTCCGCCGACAACCCGGTTCCAATCAGCGAACGGTTTTTCTCTGGCGGTGCTACCACCCTGAGAGGTCTTCCCAACAATCTTGCAGGTCCTCTTCTGAGAGATAGCGCTAGCGGGGAGATCATCCTGGTGAACGAGGATGGAAACCCGGATCCCAACGGCCGTCCGGTTCCGCTCGGAGGAAACGCACTACTCATCGCCAACATCGAAGTCCGATTTCCTCTAGTAGGATGGTTCTCGGGCGCTGCGTTCTATGATTTTGGAAACATCTTTCGCAGCTTCAGCGACCTCTCTTCGACTGGCTTCAGCAACGCCGTCGGGCTTGGACTGGCGGTTTCCACCCCGGTGGGGCCGGTACGCTTCGACGTGGGATACAACCCTGACCCTCCAGGGGCAAGAGGCTTTGAGAGATGGAATTGTCACCTGACTTTGGGGCATCCGTTTTGAGCGTACCAGGTGCCCGTCTAACCGCTTCAAGGCTCGCATCCTGAGCCCTCTGGATCTTGCTTCATTGGCTTCTCGGTTGGGTTGGCTTCGGCTCGAGTACCGGACACACCGCGGACCAGGTCGCAGCCGTGGTTGAAGCCGAAGTGATTACTCTCTCAGAGCTCCTGCGGCTGGTGCGCTACAGGAACATGGAATTTCCCAAGGATGAGGAAGGCCGGAAAGACTTCCTCTTGAGGGTGTTGGATCAGCTCATCGATCAGAAGCTGGCCGCACAGAAGGTCACCGAAACTTTGGTCATCCAGGCTAGCGACAGGGAGGTGCAGGAACAGCTCCAGGCTTACCGCAATCGATTCTCGTCTGATCGCGAATTCCAGGAGAGGCTGGCACAGATGGAGATGAGCCGGGATGACTTGACCGATCTGGTGAGACGCCAGCTGGCAGTTCTCAAATTCGTCAAGATGCGCTTTGAGCCCTTTGTCGTGGTGCTGCCTGACCAGATTTTGCGCTATTACGAGGAAGAGTTGGCGCCGCGCCTCAAGCGACAAGGGTTACCTGTTCCCTTGCTCCCGCTGGTCGAAAAACAGATTCGAGAGATCCTGACACTCAGAAGGGCACACCTGGAAATGGAGAGGTGGTTGCGAGCGACTCAGGCGAAGGCGCGAGTCGAGATCCTCCTGTTCTGAGAGCCGTCGCGCGCCCCCAACCTGCCCCCTGAATTGGTGCGTTCCCAGTCGCTGGAGGCGGTGTCGATCAAAGAGGGTCAATAGAACTGCTTCTTCGAGTCCAGGATCAGGGTCACAGGGCCATCGTTGACCAGGGAGACCCTCATCATGGCCTGAAAGCGTCCGGATTGGACCGCGACTCCTTCGACGATCAGACTGTCGATCAACTCCTGGTAGAGAGTCTGAGCCATTGGCGCCGGGGCGGAACGGGAAAAACTCGGGCGGGCTCCCTTGCGGCAGTCCCCATAGAGCGTGAACTGTGATACCAGGAGAATCTCGCCTTCGACCTCGCCTATAGAGAGATTCATCTTCCCTTCGCGATCGGGGAAGATTCGAAGCTGCAGCAGTTTCTTCTTGAGATACTCGACGTCGTCGCTGGTGTCGTCACTACCCACCCCCAGCAGAACCGCCAGCCCGCGCCCGGTTTTGCACACGACGGAATCGTCTATCGTCACCTGGGCCCGCTCCACTCGCTGGATCACCGCTCGCATCGTCTTTCGCTAGTGAACCTATAATCCATGCCTTCGCCCCAGCGCTCGCGTAAGACCCGCTCGCATCGGGGAAGCACCACGATATCGAAGGTCAGCTGCTTGTCCGGAAACATTCTAAGAATAGCCCTTTCGGTGTTCTGCACTATCTTGCGTCCCTGCATCAGGGTCAGAGAGGTGTCTTGGTACAGGACGCTGACTGTGAGGTCGACGAAAAACCGAAGGCGGCGAATACGTTGTTCTCTTCCTGAATCAATCGCGCTCTCTCCTCGGATGCCATTGACCTAATCTACCACCTAAGCTGAAAGTTCAAGAATACATCGCACGTCTGAACGTCGCACGTCTCTACCCTCCGAAGGTGCCGCCAACGGGTGAACTACCAGCGTTACGCGGCCAAGTCCGACAGAGCCGCGAACGACTTGCGCCGTTAGCAAAATGAGCCCAGGTTCCGAGGAGAGAGCCGGACAACTCTTCCCCACGCAGTGACGCACAAATCCCCAGTAGGCGAAAGTTTCTTTCTCGAATGGGGCAGCGCTTCCCGGGGCCTTAGTACGCCGTTTTATAAATACGGTAGCGTTCGCAGATGGGGCTTGCGAGGCGAGATCAAGGCAGGAGGAGGAAGACGATGCCTGGACATCTTCGACGACGACCAACGCAGAGATCGTCCGCAACCCCCATCTGCCCTCCGGGTGGCGACGGGACGCGCCGATTTCTTTGTCGCTCCTCCTCCACTATGGCAAGGCATGGCGTTCGTCGTTGCTTCGCGAACTCACCCCGTCGCGCTCGCCACAAACGTTACCGTATTTATGAAACGGTGTACTAAGGGTCTGCGCAAGAATAACTTGGTAGAATTGGCGCTCAGATTTGCACCAGATTTGGCTGCGAACGATTGCGCGAAACCGCAGGCGCAGCCGGGTCTACGTTGAGGATTTTGCGATTGAGGAGCGGCCGAAGATGGTGTGAAGATGAGATGCCAAAATGCCAAGTTATTTTTGCGCAGACCCTAAGCTGAAACTTCATTTGGTTCCAGGTTCAGGATTCCCAACCGTGGCACGGCCTTCCAGGCCATGATTGTCGAGCCTTTGGCTCGACGGGTCGGTCATCACGGGCAGGGATGCCCGTGCCACTACGGGATGTTGACATTTCTTCCTGAATGATCCAGCGCGGCTGGGGGCTGCACTCAGCTGAAACTTCAATCGTTCGTCGCGAATCGGAACGTCGGAACGTCTCACGTCTCTACCCTCCAAACAGCGTGGTGAACGGGAGCTCTCCTACGCCGAAGTTTATTGCGTGTTAGCCCAGGGTTGCAATGCGAAGCGAGCTACCCTGGGTCTAGACCGCACATCCGCTATACCCAAACGGGGTTATTGCCTCCGGGTGCAAGTTTCTTCGACCCCATAGAATATATTTGGATCTTTGGATGCTTCCTTCACCCTTTCTTCACTCCTTGTCTTGACAATACACCTTTTCTTCACCATAATCGCTTTCATACTGATGACGAAGCGGCAAAAGGAGATCTTGACCTTTCTCCAAGAGTATCTCGACGAAAATGGCTACGGACCGACACTAGAGGAGATTGCCAGGCATTTTGGATTGGCCTCGCTCAACGGAGTGCATAAGCACCTGCGAGCTCTACAGGAACGTGGTTTCATTCGGAGGCTTTCCAGGCAAGCCCGCTCGATTCAGTTGTTGGGGAGCGGCTCTTCTGGGGGATGTATGCTGCCCCTGCTCGGCTACGTCGCAGCCGGTCAGCCCATCGAGGCAGTGGAGGGTGCAGAGGAGTTGTCGGTCCCCGAGAGTTTCCTCACGAGAAACCGAAATTACGTTCTTCGAGTCCAGGGTAGTTCGATGATTGAGGAACATATCCAGGACGGGGACTACGTTATCGTTGAGGAGAGGAAGCAGGCTTTCAATGGCGAGGTTGTCGTGGCCTTGATCGACGGCGAGAATGTGACTTTGAAGAAGTTCTTCCGAGAAGGAGAGCAGGTGAGGCTTCAGCCGGCCAACGCCAACCTGGAGCCGATCTTTGTTAGCGAGAGCCGACTGAAAATTCAGGGTGTGGTTGTAGGTATCATGCGGAAGTATTAATTGGAGGAAAACATGCCCTACCGGATTACAGTAGCGGGAACAATTCTAGAAGGTAAAGATGTCAAGACCTTGCTGCGGCGAGCGATTGAAGCGCGAGCGGGAAAACGGAATCGACCTCCATTGCGATCCAGTCCCAGCCGCTGGTCGGCGGCTGCTTCGCCATCAACGAGCATAGTACCTTGCCAACCTAGGAATTGTAGGTTCTAAACGGCCCTGGCGACCGATCTCTGCGTTGCGCGTCGTCGACGTAGCCCAGCTATTCCTGTGGCCGCGCGGCTTGACCTCGACCACCATGCCTCGTCCATCACCACAATCTCTAAGTTCACAGGGCACTAGATGATCGATTTTGAAATAGCATGCCAATTGCAGATCGGGCTTGTGCGGCGAGGTCAAGGCGAGAGAAGGAAGTCGATGTTCTGTTGTCTTCGACGACGACCAACGAAGAGATCAACCGCAACCTCCGTCTTCCCAACGGGTTGTTCGCTCGAGTGCGAAGCCAGACTCTCGCTTGAGCGGACAAGTTCCCTACAAACATTCAGTTCAAATTATGGGAGCAATAATTGTCATGTTATTTTGGAATCGGTCATCTAGCTAGAGAGGCGCGGTTTGGGAACGCCGGCAGAAGCAGCCTCTTGATGTAACTGGCGTGGCCGTTCCGGACAAGAGAGCCAACCTGCATCTACATACGCAGTGAGCGTTTGCGATCGCCGGATACTGAGTCGAATTCCACTTTCACCTGCTGGACCTGCTTTTCGCGCACAATCTCCAGCTCGTGGGTGCTGTTTGTCAATCGTTGACTCAGGTCGTGCAAGTCAACAACGGCTCGGCCGTCGACGGATTTGATCACGTCGCCTGGCTTCAGGCCAGAGCGCTCGGCGGCACTGTTGGGCCTGACTTCCATGATCAGAATGCCTCGCTTGCCGGGCACGCCGAGGCCCCCCCATCTGTTCGGTCAAGTTGCCGCCCACGATGCCAAGCCGCATCCACCCCGAAAAGAAGTGAGACAGGCGCTCGGGCTCCATTAGAAGTTCCAAGGACTCCATTGTGTTCCGCCAGGAATCGTCAGGGAGACGAGCCGGGATGTGGGATGCTCGTCGCTTTCCCACTTGAATCGCTTTTCGAATTCGCTGGCCATCCCGAATGAGCGCCAGGGGCACCTCCCTCCCCGGGAATGTTTCTGAGACCAGCCGCTGGAACTGGCGGACGCTTAAAATCGGAACGCCAGAGTATCCCACGGGAACGTCCTGTTCCCTTAGCTGCGCCCGTGACGCCGGGGTCTGTGGCTTCACCGATTCGAGATAGACTCCTGTTTCCAGGGGCAGCCGAGTTTACTGACGTCTTCTTGGCTAACGTCGCGGATCTCGCGGCCGACGTATCCCTCTTCAGGAAGAAAGATCCGGATGTCGCCGCTCATCCTTTCTGCCCATGACTGGGTGACGATCGGGACAAACGAGAGGAACAGGGTCAGCAAGCAAATAGCGCGTTTCTTCCTCATTGTTCTGTATGCTCCTTTCTAGAGAGTTTCCACGCTAGGCCGGATGGCCTGTTCCCTATTCGGGTGCTAGAATCTACGATCGCACTCGACGGAAATCGATCGCGGACGGACCGCGCGATAGTTCCATCGCACGTTTCCTATTCAGGCGACCATTTTTGGAATGCGAAGTTTGCAACTTCTTTGCGAGCTTCCAATCACCCTTAGTGAACAAGTACAAGGGCCCGAGCATCACTGGGAGGCGGGACTCTGGCGAATCTAGCCCAGCTGTCGACCGCTTAGATCAACTGGTCCGTCAGGCCAAGGAGGGGAATGCCGAGGCATTTCAGGAGCTCTATCGGTCCTACGGGAAAAAGATTCTGAACTATGTGTACCGCATGACCGGGTCGCGGGATGAGGCGGAGGATCTGACGCAAGACACCTTCGTTCTTGCCTATCGCAATCTCAAGTTTCTCAAGGAAAACGCCAGATTCCAGAGTTGGTTGTTTCGTATTGCCCAGAACAACATCTATCAGAGGTATCGAAATCGGCCGCCTGAGACCGAGTCGGTCGAAAGCGAGGAGATTCGGGAGTTCGCGGATCAGGAGGGTACCACCGAACCTTTCAGGCCCCCTGAGCAAGCCTTCCTCTCCCAGGAGCTGGAACAGATCGTCTAGACTGCCATAGATTACCTTCCGGACAAGTACCGACAAGTATTTGTGCTTTCGGCCATTCACAAGTTAAGCTATCGAGAGCTCAGTGAGGTGATGTCTCGCTCCCTTGCGTCGGTCAAGTCCGACATCCACCGTGCTCGAGTAGAAGTCAGGGAAAAGATCAAGGGCTACTTAGCCGAAAACTATGGATTGTCCAAGCTGTTCTGAAGGACTGACGGCTTATCTCGACGGAGAGCTCGAGCCCGGCGACCGAGAGCTGATCCAACAGCACCTCGACGCTTGCCCTCAGTACCATGAAGAGTATATATCCTCCCTACATGCTTCCCGTTTGGTTGATGGACTCCCGCAGATCGATCCTGACCCTGATCTCTGGCAGGGTATCAGCAGCGCAATTGAACGCAGCGACTGGTCCCTGCAGCACCTCCATTCACTTCTCTTTGGCCGCGGGAGTCCTGGCATGGCGGCGGCCGGTCTGGGAGCACTTCTTCTGGGTCTTTCCTTCTTCCTTCATGCCGATGAGCGGCCCAATGTCGAGGCCGAACAACTCCTGAATTCCTTTCTTCAAGAGAGGCACCGTCTGGATCGCGGTCGCACAGTCTCATTTAGAGAGGGGCCAGAAGGCTTGATCGACCCTCCTCTCTATCCAAATCCCTTTGCCGAGGCGGAGGGCGATCGAAAGAGGAACCCATTTACGTCGGAGTAGTTCTGCATGGTTCGCATTCTAGCGGCGTTGCTCTTGGGCGGTAACCTGCTCCTTGCCGAAGAGGCCGAATGGGATCAGACCCGTCGGATTGCCGAAGCCCAGCATGAGGTCATTTTGTTGCTGATTCAGGATAAGGCGTTCGATAAGGTGCTCGCTGGCTGCAAGAAGATTCTCTCCCTCAGCTTTCCCCGGGACCGAGAGCATCTATTGGTAAAGTCCGTCACCGTTTTTGCCGACTCGCTCGTTCGTCAAGAACAGCTTGGGCTTGCCCGAAAGGTGATCGGCGCTGCCCTGAGAGCAGTTCGATTCAAACCCTCCAAGACCACTCTCTACAAGGAGAAGGCCTACATTTCGAAGGTCGAGGAAAAAGACCAGGAGGCTCTCGGTTTTTTCGAGGAGGCGGTTAAGTTGGACCAGTCTCCTTCGTCCCCAGATGAGGATCCGGGAGCTGCTGGGGAGAAATGAATCCCTCGAAACCAGCCAAGCTCCCCTCTCACCAAGCCTATCTTCCTGAAGACATCGCCCTAGACTACCAGAGTGATCTGGGCGAGCCAGGAGAATTCCCCTATACGCGAGGAGTCTATCCCACCATGTACCGAGGGCGCCCGTGGACAATGAGGCAGTTCGCGGGCCACGGCACTGCGGAAGAAACCAACCGCCGTTTTCGCTTCCTCCTGGACCAGGGACAGACAGGGCTCTCGGTCGCGTTCGATCTACCTACTCTGATGGGACTGGACTCTGACAATCCCCTTTCCGTCGGTGAGGTCGGCAAGTGCGGAGTTGCTATCGACTCGCTGCATGACATGGAAGCTCTCTTCCAGGGGATCGACCTGGCTCGGGTCAGTACCTCGATGACAATCAACGCACCGGCTGCCGTGCTTCTTGCCATGTATGTTGTCGTGGCCGAAAAGCAGGGTCTAGCGCTCGACCGCATTCGAGGAACCCTCCAGAACGATATTCTCAAGGAGTACATCGCACAGAAAGAGTGGATCTATCCTCCGGAACCCTCGATGCGACTGATTGTCGATACCATAGAGTTCTGCAGTCGCCACCTTCCCCAGTACAACAGCATTTCGATAAGTGGGTATCACATCCGGGAGGCGGGATCGACTGCGGTACAGGAACTTGCGTTCACCCTCCGAGATGGGATCGAGTATGTGGAGGCGTGTCTGCTTCGAGGGATGTCGGTCGACGACTTCGCTCCTCGTCTTTCCTTTTTCTTCAACTCGCACAATAATTTCTTTGAAGAGATCGCCAAATTTCGCAGTGCGCGAAGGCTCTGGGCTCGCGTCATGAAGGACCGTTTCTGCGCTAAAGACGAACGCTCCTGGATGTGTCGGTTCCACACCCAGACAGCCGGCTGCAGCCTCACCATGCAGCAGCCAGAAAACAATATTGTTCGCACAGCTCTTCAGGCCCTTGCCGCCGTCATCGGTGGGACCAACTCTCTCCATACCAACGCTCTCGACGAGGCCTGGGCCCTGCCCACGGAGAGCTCGGCCGCCCTCGCTCTTCGAACCCAGCAGATACTGGCTCATGAAAGTGGTATCACCGAGACCGTGGATCCCATCGGTGGCTCCTACTACGTCGAGGCCCTAACGAACCGAGTTGAGGTCGCCTCCTGTGACTACATTGATCGGATTGATGCGATGGGTGGAATGGTCGCCGCCATCGAGCGGGGCTATCCTCAAAGGGAAGTACAGGAGGCTTCCTTTCAGCAGCAAAGGCAGGTCGAGAAGCAGGAGAGCATCATCGTTGGCGTCAACCAGTTCACCGAAGAATCGGACGTCCCCATGGAAACGCTGCAGATCGGACGGGAGGTGGAAGAGGGACAAATTAAGGCCTTGGCACGCTTGAAAAGCAAGCGAAGCACCTCCCACGTGCGAAGTGTGCTTTCGAATCTGAAGCGTGACGCCTCCTCGAACCAGAACCTGATGCCCCCGCTGATCGAGGCGGTACGGTCCGAAGCAACGGTTGGAGAGATATCCGAGGCTCTGAAGGATGTGTTTGGAATCTATCAGGAGCCACTCTCTTGACAATGAAAGGACGACGGATTCGGGTGTTAATAGCCAAGCCGGGTCTGGACGGTCACGATCGTGGGGCCAAGATTGTTGCCCGCTCGCTTCGTGACGCGGGCATGGAAGTCATCTATTCCGGTTTACGACAGACTCCGGAGCAGATCGTCAAGGCTTCGATCCAAGAGGACGTCGATGCGATCGGAATCTCGCTCCTCTCAGGCGCACATATGCATCTCTTCTCGCGAATCCTGGAACTACTGGCCGATGAGGGAGCGGAGGACATCTTGATCTTTGGAGGGGGGATCATTCCCGATCAGGACATTCCGCAGCTCAAAGCTGCCGGCGTCAAAGAGATTTTCCAGCCGGGAACCCACACTGACGACATCGTCCAGTTCCTTCGAAATCACGTCACCCCTATCGACTCAGAGAAGGGTGAGCACAGCCTCTAGCACCGTCGATACCTCAATCGATCGGATGCAGCGCGGCTCATCGTAATGAAGACAGTAGTATCCGGGACACGGAATGCAGGGAAGATCAGATCGGAGCATCCGATATGGAACTCCCCAGGGATGCCAGACACTGGAATCAGAAGATCCGAAGATTACCACAATCTTCTTGCCCAGAGCGGCGGCGATGTGAGTAGTACCGGTATCGTTTCCAATATAGAGTCGGCATAGAGAAGCTACGGCAGAGAACTTTCGGATGGACTGGGGATCCACAAATCGGACTGCCGATACGCAACCCTTGTGGACGGCCTCCAGGACGGAAGTCTCGCCCGGACCTATGGTGAAGACAACCGGATACCCCTGTTCGGCTAGTTGGTTTGCCAGCTCTGCAAATCTCTGGGCCTCCCACTGCTTGGTGGCGAACGCCGCTCCCGGATGGATCAGGATAAACTCGCCTGTCACCCCCAGCTTCCCCAACATTCCCCTGACCTCGACGACGTCATCGGAACTCAAAGGTGCGTGAAGGGGTGGAACTGGATCCACTGGGAAACCAAGGTGCTTAAGGGGCGATAGTTGGTGTTCTACCGTGTGGACCCTTTCCTTGCCCCAGATTCGCGACGAATGAGGGACCTCCTCGGTGTAAAATCTGGTGTGACGATTCTGCGCGTACCCAATTCGCATCGCGGCGCGGGAAAGCCTTGAGAGGAGTGCGCTGGTGCTTCCGCCGTGAAGGTCGATGACACCATCTGGTCTGAAAGAGCGAATCGCTCTCAGAGCCTGCAGCCGGGCAAACAGCTTGTTCCGGCTCTGGCGAATGACGAAAAGCTGGTCGATGTGTGGATTATCGACGAGAACCTCATGGAAGGGTTCCTCGATGACGACGCCTACCTGCAGCCCAGGACATCGTTTCGCCACGGCCAGGGCTGGGGTCATCAGCACGGTGTCGCCCAGCGAGCGCAGGCGCACGAACAACAATCGGGACATCCCTACTGTGACCGACATGGGATGGAGCCCCTGATCCGAAGACGTGGACATGCTCTTCGTTGACCCCAAAACCAGACTCCTAGACCGGATCTCTCATCGCTTATCGTAGCGAGGCGCCGCGCAAGGGCCCTCCTGGCAAGGCTTGCGCCCGAGACCACTCGTGGCGAGCCCCCGCAGTCGTACTCGTGCAGTACGTCGAGGAGGCCGACAGAGCGTAACACAGCCCGGGCGGATGATTGCGGCGACGCAGTAGACCAGCGGTGAGAAATGCGGGCTAGGTCGGGCTAGGTCGCTTCGCCCGGGCTCTCCTCAGCCGGCGCACCTTCTGCCGATGTCTGGATGGTTGCCTGGTCGACCAGCATCACCGGAATATCATCCCGAATCGGATATAACCGATGACAAGAGACGCATTTGAGTCCCTTCTCGTCCGTCGTCAGCTCTACTTTTGATCTGCACGCTGGACAGACCAGAATCTCCAACAGTTCTTGATTGATGGCCATGACGTTCCTCTATCCTTCCGAAACTGCTTCGCGCTTGCGGCGCCTCACTACGACAAGCGATGAGAAATCCGGTCTAGGAGTCTGCGGTCTCCCAGGATTTTCCCTTCGCCCTTTGAATCTTACAAAACGCCGAATGCACCCATCTCCAATCCAATCTACAAGCTTCCCACCTGGTGGGTCAATCAACCTGGCGGGACGGTCGGGCTAGCTTGACCGTGACCAGCTTGTGGTACTCGGCTCCCTGCGGCTTGAGAACGCTCTGGTAAAGCTGGACCTCCGTAACGCCCAGCACGCCCAATCTTCCGTTCTGAGCCTCGGAACGGAGAAATCCAGCCAGCAGCTCCGGGGTTGGTGCGGACTTCAATCTCATGAGCGTTAGGTGGGGTCGAAAGCTCCTGTTGTCCCTAGGAAATCCCAGCGCCTCAAGTTTGGTCTCCAGCGCCTGCTTGAACTTCCAGAGGCACTGGCATTCCTCTACTCCAATCCAAAGAACGCGGGGTCTTCGGAGATCAGGAAAGGTGCCCAAGCCTCCGACCTGTAGCTCGAAGGGTTCAAACTGTCGCACACTCTCTCGTAGCGCCTCTTGAATCGAAGTGATCTGGTCCCGGTCAACCTCACCCAAAAACTTGAGCGTCAGATGTATGAATTCAGGCCTCGGTATCCTGCCGTCAAGGTGCAGCGATCTGACCCGGGCGGCCAACCCCTTCAATTGCTCCTTCAGATCCTGTGAAAGCTCGATGGCGACGAACGCGCGGATCACTGCAAATACCTGCGAAGCCAATCCAGAGCGAGTCTTGCCGCCTCCAACTGGATCGTTTTTCGATCGCCGCTCAGGTCGAGTCTCTCAACCCGTGTCTCCGAGGCAGAAGAAAGTCCAAGAAAGACAAGGCCGACCGGCTTTCCCGCCACTGCTCCACCCGGACCGGCGATTCCAGTTGTCGCAAGCCCCAGGTCTGACGCAGTTGCTTTCCTCACGCCCGCCGCCATCTGATGGGCGACCGGCTCGCTCACCGCTCCGTGGCACAGCAGAGTTTCTTCTGCGACTCCGAGGAGACCCACCTTCAAGTCGTTGTGATAGCAGATGACACCACCTCGGTAGTAGTCGGAACTTCCGGGGGTACTGGTCAATAACGCACCAATTGAGCCACCGGTACACGATTCCGCTGTGGCCAAAGTCAATCCCCTGATTCTGAGCAAAGCTCCGACAACGCTCTGCACGCTTCCGTCCGGATTCCTGAGCATGATTGATTGGTTCGATCCGCCGTGTTCCTCGAAGAGCTTCACACTCCGAAGATGGCTGGCGCAACCAACAGAGGTACGACCAACTGCACCGGATCTTCAGAGGGAACTTTGGTCATTGACAGGGGAGACTCCCCCGGTTGTTAGCAGCCGATGAGGTATTGCGTGATCGCTAGGGTTACAAAACCGGCATAGACACCCGCTATCAGGTCGTCGCAGACGATCCCGAAGCCACCCGGCAACCCTTCACTCTGACGAATGGGGAAGGGTTTGACGATATCGAAGACGCGAAAAGCCACAAACCCAATCATCAACGACGTGAGTGAGATCGGCACCCAGAGCATAGTGAGAATCTGGCCTACGACCTCATCGATGACGATAGTCGAAGGGTCTTGGCTGCCCTCGCGTCGGGACACGTACCCGGAACTGAGAATGCTCAAGGGTACTAGCAAGCCAAGAACGCACGCCAACCCGATCCTCCCATAAGGGATGTACTGATGCCCCAGGCCTACGGCACAAACCGTGGCGAGCGATGCGACAGTTCCGGGAACGAACGGTGCGTTTCCCAAGCCGAGAACACCAGCCACCCAGTATGCCGGCCGGTTGGGCTCACTCGACTTTATCTTCTTCTCTCCGCGAGGTTTCTGTAGAGAACCGATACTCTCCCCCGAGCCATTGCCCCAGGTCTACCAATCTGCAGCGTTCACTGCACAACAGCGCCAAGGTTAGGTCAATCTTTTTTCCACAGATGAGGCGCCGGGGTAAAGGCCCCCTTTTGTGACTCATTTATCTCGGCTGCAACCTGATCCCTCCACTTCCTGAGAGCCGCTGGATGACACGAACACCGCCGCCGGCCGAGTCCGTTTGCTCGGCTGCCCATTATAGCAGCGAAGGCCCTCCTTGGCTCCTCTCGCATCCGAAAAGGGGCCCCGGAGCGAATGGCTTCCTACCCTGCTCGCGCTCGCAATCGTCGGAGTGAGGAGTAGATCCATGAAATCTCGCTGGATTCCAGTGGATGGTTGCCGAAACGGTTTCGGTAGTAGAGCTCTGTGAGACGATCGGGTATGGAGTTCCCAATCTCCTCGCGGATGCGTTCGGCGAACTCACCAGGTGTTTCGGAGGAACTCTTGGTAAAACCATGCTGGCCCAGAATCTTGAGCAGTTCCAGATAGTAGTGAGGTGCCAGTTCCCAGTCCTCATGGCGCAGAATGCGCTGCTTCCAGACCAACCCCAGGTAGCTGCGATAGCGGCGAGCTAGCCAAGTCGCCGCCAGCGCCGCTGCCAACGCTAGAAGAAGAAAGAGGAAACTGCCGAAGGAGAGTTGGCCCCACCAGTAACCTACGACTCGTCCAAGCTCCAATTTTCCCACCCAGTCTTTAGACCAGGCCTCGCGGAACTGCGCTCCGAGAGCCTGAAAGAAGCCGTACTGTTTGAGGTGATCGAAGGTGACTACATCAGCCCAGAAGACCTCAATCACATCCAGGACTTGACCGGCGGTCCAGCTGAGGAGATAGGGGTCGTTGCCCTCGGCCACCGGTGTGGAGTCGAAGTCCACCCATCCTGTCCCCGGGAAATAGCCCTCCACCCAACTATGAGCATCAGACTGCCGCACGATGAAATCCTCGCTCCATCGGTTGAAGTTTCCCCGCCGAAAGCCATTGATCACACGAGAGGGGATGCCGAGAGTCCGCATCATCACCGCCTGAGCTGTTGCGAAGTACTCACAGTGGCCTGCCCTGGTGACGAACAGGAAATCGTAAAGAGGATCTTTGGCCAGCGAGGATCGATTTTCCAGGGAATAGTCGAATCCTTCCCTCAAGAACCGCTCCAGGGTGAAGGCCCTGGCGATCGGATTTGTCTCTGCCTTTGTTATCTCGAACGCCAGTCGAGCAATCTCCGGATGGAGACCAGGAAGTTGAAGATAGTACTGTCTGACATCTTGCGGGTACTCACCCTGAAGGGGTCGAGCCAGGCGCTCCCTTCGCGTGATGAGATCCGAAAAGACAGTGTATTTGACCGGCTGAATGCGGCCCGTGCTAAAGGAATCATTGCCATCCTTCAAGACGAAGGATCGACCGATAGCTCCCGAGATCAAAATGATCTCAGGGACACCGAAAATCACGTCCGTAAACGGTTCCTGGTAGATGGTTTGCCGAACCAGGAACTCTTCCTGCCGACGGCTATCGTGAGCGACCAGAAAGCCATGATACTGGTCGTTGCGGCGAATTCGACGGACCGTCCTGGTTCGGGACCAGCCCTTTCCATCGTAGCGATCGAAGGCGATCCCCCGCCACTTGAGATCGAATGGCAGGTTGTCCGGCGCCGTATCGACCTTGATCCGCATGACCACGCTGGTGTTGATGAGAATCTCCCCCATATCTCCCAGGTTGACGCTTTTGGAGAATCCGCTGAGCTGGAGCGTGGTCTGATTGGGCGGCCGAAGGACTCCCAGAGTGCCCCGAGGTATCACCACGAAGATCGGAATCGAAACCAGAACAATCAGGATTGTGATGAGCGCCGCCGTACCTAGGTATCCACGAAACAGGAAGTCTACAGCACGGTTCTCGTCGAAGCCTCTCTTGCTCTCAAAGAGAGTCAGGGTGAGGATCGCAGAGAAAAGATAGGCCAGCGCACAGATCAGGAAAACCACGGAAATGGTGAAAGTGGAGGCAACGAGCACGTAGAGAAAAGAGATGAAATAGATCAATAGGTAGTCCCGATCGCGCTTCCGGGAGAAGAGTTTTACCAGGCTGATCAACATCAAAAGGTGGACTGTGGCCGAGACGAACCCAGAGTAGAACCAGATATCCAGGGCGAAAGTCGCCAACGAAAGAACAAACACGATGGTCTGGCGGGTGCCAGACAGGTTTCGCTCAGGCCAGTACCAGCTCCAGGCGATAGCGGCCAAATAGAGGACCGCAGAATGCGCACTGGAGCCCCCCCCGGCCAGAAGGGTCAGGAAGCCGGATAGGAGCAGGACGTAGCTTGCGAGCCTGAAGCTTTTCTCAAAGCTCATCCTGCCCCCGGACCCGGTGGGTAGCCGACCATGGGCCGCGGCGTCCGGCGCCGCCCTGGAAGGAGTATTAGCGGGTACCCGAGCGTCGATCCTGGAGAGTTCTCGCTGCCTCTTTTCATCACAATTGCAGGTAGTCGACAGTGGGAATCCCCGCGGGCACCGGAGCCTCCCCAGCAACAAAGAGGACACACGGGAGGGCCAACTGCAGCTCGGAAACCCTGTTCTTTTTCGAGGGCTGGACACACGCCAGATACTTCATCAGTTCCTGGAAATCACTCCTCCGCTCGCTTACGCCGATTTCGCAGCTCTCGGAAACGAATCGGAACGATTGCCCCTGTTTCCAATAGTAATCTCCAAGAGACGTTAGATAGGAAAGGGCCTTTTCGAACTGGGCCAAGGCGAGGACCGATTGGTTGGGCAGATAAGATGAGAAGAACAGATTCATCACACTCTGTTCTTCCCTGGCAAAGTCTTTGACCATAAGATGGTTCAACTTCGCCGTCGATTTCCAATCGACGTGACGAGCACTGTCCCCATCTTGATACTGACGAATGTTGTATAGGCTGCTGCCAAGGCCGCGCTGATTCAGTTCGTCCCCGCCCCGCAGATGAGGGTGGAAGAAGAACACGGATCTCAAATCGAAAAGAGCTGGATAAACCAGGATCCGGCCCTGAGCCTCCAGTTTTCTCCTACGGGAAAAGAATCCGAAAGGGAAGCTGGTGCTGATATCAAATCCCTCGACCGGATACTCACCCCTGCGACGAAAGCTGCAGCGCAGCTTCAAGGTCAGATTCTCTCCTGCCCGAATGTAGGGAAAGTTCTTTTCCTGAACGAAGAAATCACTCTGGTCGGAGTGCGTTCCAGGATGTCTTTTCCGGCTCTTCAGCTCCAGCGCAAAAGCCGGGAAATACCGTTTCATATTGTGTAGGGTCACCAAGCAGGTGACATCCTGCAAGGCGTGAATCCTTTCGGGAATGCCGAGCGAGATTGTGAGCTTCTGGAGGATCAGATCTGAAACCAATCCCGAGACCAGCAGCGCGGAAAAAAGGAAGGAGAGCACCAGGATCAAGAGATTGTTGCCGGTGTTCATAGTGGAGAAAACGAGGCCGATCACCAGAAAAAGAAAAAGCGCTCCTCGGCGGGTCAATGACAAGACGTGGATGCGATTGCGGAAGCCCAAGCTGAGTCGGGCCAGCAATTGGGGAATCAGGGTGAAACACAGGAGCGAGGCAAAGATCAGGGCGACAAGCCCGAGGAAGGCCGCGGCGTGGAACTCACCGTCCCGCCTCGCATAGGCGCTCATCACGGCCAGAACTAAAGCAAAAAACAAGAGGAGAAGCGACCCGAGAAACTCGTGAGCCCGGGAGGACCAGAGCGACCGCCCGATCATCAGAAGGGCACCAGGACCTGGCCCACCAGATCCTGGATGATGCCCTCGACCTCCTGGCTCTTTCCCAGGGGAGAAGAGTAATTGGAACTGACCAGGACCCGATGAGCGAAGATGGGAACGGCCAGACGCTTTACATCGTCCGGCGTCACGTACTCTCTTCCCCGCATGAAGGCAATGGCTTGACTGGCACGATAGAGAGCCATCGCGCCCCGGGTGCTGACTCCGAGGGCCAGGAACTCACTCTCTCGAGTAGCACGCACCAGGGCCATCAAGTACTTCAGGAGGACCTGTTGCACAGTTACCTGCTCGATTGCTCGCTGGCACTGGACTATTTCCTGCCCTGTCAGGACTGGCTCCAGGAGTTCCGCCGTGTGGTAGTTGATCTGGGAACGTAGAATCTCCTCCTCATAGGACTCCTTGGGATAACCCATCGGGATGCGCATCAGGAAGCGATCCAATTGCGATTCCGGCAGGGGATAGGTGCCGTGATACTCCGCCGGATTCTGGGTGGCGATCACCGTAAAGGGTTGGGGTAGAGGGTAGGTATGACCGTCGACGGTTATCCGGCCGTCGCTCATCGCTTCCAGGAGAGCACTCTGCGTCTTCGGGGTCGTCCGATTCACCTCATCGGCGAGAATCACATTGGCGAAGAGAGGCCCACTTCGGAACTCGAACTGTTGCTCGACCTGATTGAAGATCGAAACCCCGGTCAGATCCGAGGGAAGAAGATCACTGGTGAACTGGATACGCTGAAAGGAGCAGTCGAAAGAGCGTGCCAGGGCGTGGGCTAGAGTCGTCTTTCCGGTGCCCGGGACGTCCTCGATGAGTAGGTGTCCTCCGGCCAGCAAAGTGACCAGAGCGAGCTCTACTGCTTCAGATTTTCCCTTGATGACTCTCTCAACGGAGTCCTGAAGTGCCCCGATCTTGTACTCCAAGTCGGGCTCATGGGCACCGATTACCACGCTGGCTATGATACCCGCAGGGGAAACTCTAGATCAACGGGGATGCAGGCTGGCGCGTAATCCCGCCCGGATTTCTCATCGACCATCGTAGCGAAACACAGCCAGGGCGGACGATTGCGGCGCCGTAGTAGACTGGCGAGGAGAAATACGGGCCAGCGGGGCCATCAGCCGGAGCTAGATCACTTAGAGTAAAACTTCTCCATCGCGTAGATCCTGTCCAAACAGAATTCGTAGTTCCCTCCCAAGTTTTCCGAAGTGTCAGGTCAGTCCCACCCCCGCTACGCTGCCCCATTCGAGAAAGAAACTGTGGGTTGTCTCGAACCACGAACATCGATAGCACTCTGTCCGTTGTAGGATGGGCACTCCTGCCCGTCGATGAAAGTGACGGGCAAGAATGCCCATCCTACAAAGATCACCGCTCTGTCAGGTGGCGGCTCCTGAATTATCTTCTAGCCGATGAAGTTTCAGGTTAGCCCCGCCACCGGCTGCGCCGGATCGTACATGAAAGAAACTGGGGGGCCCAGCCGCGCTGGATCATTCAGGAAAAAACTTCAACATCCCGTAGTGGCACGGGCATCCCTGCCCGTGATGGCCGGCCCGGGGAGCTAGAGGCTCCACAATCACGGCCTGAAAGGCCGTGCCACGGTTTTCACAGACAAGGGACGTGCGACGTTCAGACATTCAGACGATTCTTTGAAGTTTCAGGTTAATTTTACCCCCGGAACTCCTGGCCCCATTCGAGAAAGAAACTTGGATTGCCTCTGCCATGATCATCGCTAGCAGCGCTTACAGAGCCATGACCGTGAGGGAGTGGGATCCTGTGCTTCAACGAAGCGCCTGGGAGTATGGTCCCTGTCGGGCTCCGCTCCCTGACAGTCACGGCTCTGTCATCTGGCGAAGGCTGCTTCGCTTCCTCGTGGTTGAAGTTTCAGCTTAGTCGGTGGGGTTTTCCGGGGAGGCGAAAAGACCTCTTTGAGCGGTCCTGGGCTCAATGCCCAGCTGAGAATACGCAAGTCGGGTGGCCACACGCCCACGGGGGGTTCGGCTCAGGAAACCGTTCTGGATCAGGTAAGGCTCGTAGATATCCTCGATGGCGTCCTTCTCCTCGCTGATTGCGGCGGAAAGCGTGCTGACGCCCACCGGGCCTCCATCGAATTTCTCGATGATGGTGAGCAGCAGCTTGCGATCGATTTCATCGAAGCCGAAGCGGTCTACGTTCATCAACTCAAGTCCCTGACAAGCGATTTCGTGATTGATCTTCCCATCGGCGCGCACCTGGGCATAGTCACGGACGCGCCTCAACAGGCGATTGGCGATTCTAGGTGTGCCTCGACTGCGGCGCGCGATTTCAAGCGCCGCTTCCGAATCGATCTCAATGGATAAGAGGGCGGCCGAACGCCGAGCGATCGAGGTTAAGCTGTGGCGATCGTAGAAATCGAGGCGTTGAATGATTCCGAAACGACCTCTCAAGGGAGAAGTCAACAGTCCGGTTCGGGTGGTTGCCCCTATCAGAGTGAACCTGGGGATATCGATCTTGATCGAGCGGGCACCCGGCCCCTCGCCGATTATAATGTCGATCTGGAAATCCTCCATTGCGGGGTAGAGGATCTCTTCAATGGCTGGATGCAGGCGGTGAATCTCGTCTATGAAGAGAACATCGCTCTCTTCGAGGTTGGTGAGTATGGCAGCAAGGTCTCCGCGCTTCTCGATTGCGGGGCCTGAAGTGGAGCGCAAATTGACATTCAGCTCATTGGCGATGATCTGCGCAAGCGTGGTCTTTCCCAGGCCAGGAGGGCCGAAAAGCAGGACGTGATCGAGGGCCTCGCGTCGGTGCCGAGCCGCCTCGATTCCGATCGCCATCGATTCCTTGATGTTGTCCTGGCCGACAAAATCCTTCAAGAGCCGTGGACGCAGGTCGTTTTCGTAGTTGCCCTCGTCCTCGCGATGGGACGGATCCAGGATGCGTTCCTCTTCCATTCTGCATCGGACTCCCGGACACGTGCTGCAACAGGTATCAGGTAGAGGTCTTCCTCAGGGTCCTGCGCAGCAGGGTCTCGAATCGATCTGTTGGATCTTCGTTGAGCACTTGACTAACCGCCTTCTCCGCTACCGGTTTGGAGTAGCCCAGATTGACCAAGGCTGAGACGACGTCTCGCTGCAATGACCCCGAAGCCCCACCCGCCACGGCTTCTTCCTCAGCGGACGCGAGCCCCGCAACCTTGTCGCGCATCTCCAGGATGATTCGCTCGGCAGTCTTCTTCCCCACTCCCGGAATTCCGTTGAGTCGTACCACATCGGCGCCCAAGACTGCCTGGATCAGCTCCTCGGCAGGCAGACCCGAAAGGATCGTGATCCCCAGCTTTGGACCGATTCCGGAGACTTGGATGAGGCGTGTGAAGAGTTGCTTCTCCTTGACCGCCGAGAATCCATAGAGGCTAAGCGCATCCTCCTTTACATGAGTATGGATTCGGAGTGTGACAGCATCGCCCAACTCCCCCAACTCGTAGTAGGTCGAAAAAGGAATCGACACCTCGTAGCCGACGCCGTGGATGTCCACCACGACGCGGTCCGCGTCCTTCTCTACGAGGGTCCCGGTCAGTTGAGCAATCATCCCAACTCGACATTATACGAGAAGCCGTGCTCCCCCGCGTATTTGAATTGTGCCGCCGGGAACCGCTCGGTCGTGTTCCCGGGCCATTCCCAGAGCTCGCAGCTCTGGAATGCAGGACAAGATGTGACGAACAGCGGGAACACAGAGGCTGTTGCCTACCAGTGGCCAAGCCTGACGCAACGAGAGGCTGGTCGGAAGCGAGTATGCGGCAGGAAATCCCAAGATCTTAAATATCTCTGTCGGCGAAAAGCGGCGGATTAGGCCGTTCTGGGAAAGGTAGGATCCGCTTCGAACGTAAGAACGGCCGTAGGCGGACGTAAAGCAGTTGGTGATCTGGTCCTCGTCCCAGGGAACAACGTGAATGGCCTTCCTATACTTCTGGAGAACAATCGCAGGTGCCTCCAGATAGGGATCCACTTGCTTCTGCAGGATGCTGCGGATCGAAAAACGATCGATCGGAGGACTGCTCCAGGGACGTAGTCCCTTGCGAGGTGCCACCAGATAAAACCGTCGTCGTCGATTGGGCAATCCGAGCTCGGTAGCACAGAGAAACTGTTCCCGAACGGTGTAGCCGGTAAGCTGAAGCTGCGTCATCAACCTTTCGTACACCCTCGAATGGAAAAATCCGGGGACGTTTTCCAGAGCCAGATAGGCCGGGCGGACTTCCCCGATCTTAGGGATCAGAGCCAGCAGAGATGCGGCTCGGGGATCCTCTTCGTCCCGTTTGCGACCTCGCCTTGTATAAGGCTGGCAGGGCGGGGAAAGCCACCATAGGTCAGCCTTCCAGTCTTGAAGAGTTTGAGGCGAAATAGACTCCACGGAGCAGGTCACCGTCGCGTGAGGGAAGTTATGATCGTATGCCTTTAGAGCGTTGCAGTTGACGTCCACGGCAGCCGCTACGGAAGCTGCGTCACCCAGCGCCGCTGCGCATCCACCAATGCCGCAGAACAACTCGAGGACACGAAAAGTCCCGCTCATAGATCACAGAATATTCGAAGTCTAGCGTCCACGCCAGGACACCGATCCCATTGTATCTTGAGACGATCAGTGGATCGTGGACGAGGGCTCTTGTATAGTTTGGCGGGTCGGGGCGAACTCGCCGCTGAGGCGTCAACAAGTGTGCTTTAGTCCCTCCGAGAAAGGTAGGAGCGAATGTTCAAGAGAATCCTTGCCCTGGTTGGTTTGAGTTTGAGTCTCGGTCAAACAATTGTTGTAGCAGAACACCACGAAGAGACGATCGACATAGGGTCGAGGCTGGAGCTATTCGTGGATGACTTTCTCGTCGAGGAGATGTTGGGTTTGGAGTTGATGCTTCATTCGCCCCAGTCGGCAGGAAAGGTCCTGAATTTCGACAAACCCTGGGAAGGAAACACCAGCTTCTACGTCAACATCCTCAAGGACGACGATCGATACCGCATGTACTATCGGGGAAGCAATTCTCCTGACTATGTCCAGACGTCCCTGTTGGAGCCGGGAGAGAAGGTGGGAGTCCATCATCCCTTCACCATCTCCTACGCCGAAAGCAAGGATGGAATCCACTGGGAGCGGCCCGATCTTGGAATCTACGAATTCGAGGGATCCAAGGCCAACAGCATCGTTTGGATCGACAAGCCGGGCGACCAGGAGATCACGGCCGGCATGTACGTTTTCAAGGATGGCAACCCACAGGCTCCGGCCTCGCAGCGCTACAAGGCTGTAGGCGGAACCAGTTATCCCCTGGTCCCTCTTGTTTCTCCCGATGGACTTCACTGGACCGAACTACAAGGACAGAAATCCCTGATTGAAGAAGGACTTCACGGAAACGCTTTCGACGCCCTCAACGTCGTCTTCTGGGATTCTTTCCGGGAGCGATACACCATCGTCTTTCGTGACTCTGATAGAGGCCCTCATCCCAAGGCCAAGGGCCCGGCCTATCGCCCGCAGGAGAGCCGTGCACAGAACTACGGGAACCGGAGCTTCAAGTTCGCCAGCTCCGATGACTTCGTCAACTGGAGCAGCCCCCAGTGGGTCGATTTCGGCGATGCGCCCACCGAGCATCTCTACACCAACGGGACCACCCCCTATTTTCGAGCTCCTCACATCTACATGGCCTTTCCCAAGCGCTTTCAGCCCTGGCGACAGCGCTGGAAGGACACCCCTTTCCCGGGTGCCTCCGAGGCCGTGTTCCTGACCAGCCGAGACGGGCTCCATTGGGACCGTCGATTCATGGAAGGATTCGTGCGTCCCGGACGAGACAAGAAGAACTGGACTCATCGAAACAACCTGGTGGCTGTGGGCGTTCATCCGACGGCATCGGATGAAATCTCGCTCTACGTGGTTCGGAATTACAATTTCCCCAGCATCCACCTGGAGCGGATGGTCTTACGCACAGACGGATTCGTTTCCGTTCATGCTGACTACGAGGGCGGCGAGCTCGTGACCAGGCCGCTCCTCTTCGAAGGGACGAACCTGGTCCTGAACTATTCAACCTCTGCGGCAGGAAGCATTCGGGTGGAAGTTCAGGATTCGGAAGGAAACCCCATGCCCGGGTTTGGGTTGGACGAATCGCCTCTAATCTGGGGAGACCAGATCGATTCAGTGGTGAGGTGGGAACGGGCCCATTCTGCAGCGACCTCGAAGGAGCCGTTGAAGAGGTTGGCTGGCCGGGCGATCCGCTTGCGCTTCGTCATGAAAGATGCCGACCTTTACTCGCTCCGCTTTCAGTAGTTTTCAGTATCTTCGCCTGCACAGCACCGACGGGTTTCAGCGATTGCGGCTCAAGCTCTCCAGTACCTCCTGAGGTGGCGTCCAACCGTACTCGCGTTTCTCATTCGGGACGCACCCTATGGTCACGATAAACAGACCTGTTTCCCGGGCCCTATCCGGCGGAACCTGGACCTGGACCTGGGTGAACCCGTTGGCATACCAGCTCTGGTAGCCATCGCGCGCGCGTTTCTCCAGAAGGTGACCGCTGAGACGGACGTCCAGTAGCTCGGGATTTCGGTAGGGCAGACGCAAGCGAAATCCCAGACCGTTCTGGACTCGACCCCCAGAGCCCCCACGTCCCCGGCCTTTGGAGATGCTCCTCAGGATCTCTGGTCCCATATTGGTGAAGCTTTCGACCGCCTTCTGATCGACATAAGAAAGACGGCCCAGGTTCGACAGGAAGAGCGTCGGTTCGGCATCGAGGATCGCTGCAGATTCCTCATCCACCGCAACGATGTAGGAGTCACGCCCGTCGGTCTGAGGATAGAGCACGGCCTGAGTGAAGCCGGCCTGCTTCTCCCACAGTTCGACGCGGCTCCGTCGCCGCTCCTTGGCCGTCCCTCCCCAGGACGTCACGAAGTGTCCAATGTAGCTTTTCACCCGATCCACCGGGTAGCCCGAGTAGGGCTCACCCTGCCAGGGACGGTTGCCCAGGCGAAGCAAGCCCTTGACCCGTTCCACTCCGCTTTGCTCCCAGCCGATCTCCAGAACCGTCAGCAGTGTGTGGTAGCGAATATAGGCGTATTGGGCCGTGTAGAAAAGGGCCCGGCCGGTCCAGAAACGGTCCGCCAACGAATCCAGCCCGGGAACCCAGAATCCCCGCTGGGCGTCAGCTTCGTAGCGGTCCGAGGGATAGCCCGCCTCGAGTCCCGCCTGGATCATGGCTTCGCTGATCCTCCAGTCCCAGGGGCGTAGGGCGAAGTTGGAGTAGGCCGAGCCCGTCACCTCGAACATCGTCTGGCCCTGATACCGTTTTCCGTCCCCCATCTTTTCGGGGGGATAGGATTGCAGCCCTGTGCCATGGAGGTCCACGTAGGCGTCGGGCTGGTACCGGTCGACGACGCTCAGAAACGCCTTGATTTCGGGAGCCTGATCCAGTTTTCAATAGGTCAGGGTTTCCAAGTCCCAGTTCTCGGCTCCACCGCCCTGGTAGGAACGGATTCCGGCCGAGTTTTGGGAGCGATTCCCTACGAAGAAGGCGTAAGGATCGATGATGGGCATGATGAGAAGGACCTGGCGCCGGCGCATTTCGACCGCCTCCGGATCGTCGCTCAGCAGCCACTGGGCCAGATGCAAGGCCGTGGTGGAGCCCGACCGCTCCGCCCCACCGTGCATCGCCGTGGAGGCGGGTGCCGTAGCAGGCGAAGGTCAACACGTAGCCTCAGGGTAGGAGGAGGTACGACTGTTCATACCCCATATAACGGCCGAGCCGGCCGCTGAGCGAAGTCAGATGTGCTTGCGGGGAATTGGGAGGTTAGGGTTGCGGGGTGTTGCTGTGTTTTTTCTTTGCTGTTGTCCGGCTCTGTCGGTCCCGTATTCACGGTTCTGGACGCCCCGGCGAACGGGCGTTTCACGACGCCCACTTCTACTCTCCACAGATGAGCTGCGGACCCTGGTGACGAGGGTGTTCTTGTTCGTCGGCTAGGGTGTGGGAATCTCTGAGGCGTTCTTGAAGTGCGATTGTTCGGTTAGCGAGGAATAGAAGGCCATCCCCAACAGCTCGCCCTGCGGCTCGGTGTAGGAGCAGGCACTGAGATTGAGGTCCGTTCCTACGATCGTCTGTAGGTCGAAGAGCGTGTTCAGGGTGAGGCGCTTGACCTCGGACAGATCCTGGATCGGGGAAATCAAGACCACGTTCACCTTCAGCACGCCGTGGTTGTCCTCGACTCCCCAGACCTGGTAGTAATTACGCTCAAGATCGGCCAGCTTCTTCTCGAGCTTGGCAAAGCCCTCGATATTCTGCGCTCTGGCGGATGGATCCGGCTTCTCTTCGCGGCATCCCAAGGAGAGGGAAAACAGAAGCGTGATCAGTAGTCCGGTCATCACCCTGGCGGTTTTCATCGTCACACCTCGGCATGGTACCACGGCGTCGGAGGAGAGGAAAACGGCGCCGCCCAAAGGGACAATGCGCGGGAGCTGGGGCTGCCAACGGATGTGGTACACTCGAGGTCGGACCCACGTCAATTTTATTACCGAGTCCGAGTCTTGGTCGAAGTCAGCCCCACGATGACGGAGTCTTCCTTGCCTCGCAAACAGCTTGTTGGTTCCATCGGCGGGATCTTTCTGGGTCTGGTTTTTCTTGTTGCAGCCGTGGCCAAAGCCGTTGATCCGGGAAAACTGGTGCAGCAGATCGAATTGGAGGGACTGGACTTCCTGTTCGCTGCCACCACGGTGACCTTGATCGCCCTGGCGATCGAGACTGGCCTGGGCGTGGCTTTGCTGCTAGGTGTCAGGAATCTCTGGATTCTGATTCCAAGCTCCCTACTAGTCGTCTTTTTTCTAGGCTTGACCGGTCGAAACTATTGGATGGTATCCCAGGGCCTACGCGATCCGGTCGACTGTGGCTGTTTTGGGAGCCTTATCGAGCGAACTCCTGGGGAGGCTTCCTGGCAGGATCTGCTGCTGCTGTTGCCCGCTCTATTGCTGGCCTACTGGCACCGTCCTGGGATGGGGCGTCGCCTTCCGAGGGCGCGTCTAGGAGTCGCCGCCGCCCTTGCCCTGGGGACGGTCGTCTGGGTCGCGCGCCACCCCGATATGCCCTTTTTGGAGGCTGCCGGCGAGTTTCGATCGATCGGTGGAAAGGCCGATTTTGAGGTGAGCCCCAATTTCCGATTTACCTCCGGTGGCACGGAGATTCCCGGCAGCCGAGTCTACGAGTCAAACGATTCGGCAGTATTCCTCATCACCAGCCCAAATCTGGAGTCGCCCCTGATCCTGGATCCCACCAAACGCAGCATTGCTGAGCTGAGCCTCAACCGGCTCGTGTTACTGGATGAGGACAGGGCCCGTCTCCTGGACGGGGCCGACTCCTCGCCCGAGATCCCTTACGAAGTGGGACTAGAGGGGATTTCCTTCAGCCTGAAGCAAAAAGAGTTTCTCCTGGCCAGGATGTCCGCCAAGGAGGGCTGATCCACACTCATCCTGCGAGCACGGACTGGATCTTGGAAACCAGGAGATCGACCGCAACGCGGTTCTCGGCACCCTCGGGAAGAATAAAGTGAGCGTGGCGTTTACTCGGTTCGACAAACTTCCGATGCATGGGTTTGACGCTATCGAGATATTGGTGGATGACCGTATCCAGGGAACGCCCACGTTGGGCAATATCTCGCCGCAAGCGGCGAATCAAGCGAATATCTTCGTCGGCATCAACATAGGCCCGGATATCCAGTAGCTCCCTCAATTCCGGGTCGACCAGGATCAACACTCCCACCAGCACGATGACCTTCCGGGCAACGACTCGTCGAGTCGTGGGGAGACGGGTGTGGGTGGAGAAACTATAGGTGGGAACCTCGACCGGAGAGCCCTCGATGAGCTGCCGCAAATGGTCCTTCAGCAGCGAGGTCTCCAGCGCATCCGGATGATCGTAGTTGAGTTGGAGACGCTGTTCCTGCGAAAGCCGGCTCTGATCGCGGTAGTAGGAGTCATGCTCAATGACGGCGACTGCCTCGCTGCCTACCCCTCTAACGACCTCCCTGACGACGGCACTCTTCCCTGCAGCCGTGCCGCCCGCGACTCCGATTAAAATGGGTGCGCGACTCTGGGTTCGGCTCTTTTCCGGCGTCACAAACTATCAGTTGACTCTATCCTCAGGTCGCTGAGGGCTGGTCTTGACTCTGAGCCAGCGGATCCGATGAGGGTAGCGTTAAGAGGTTTCGGGCCTCTGCCAGCCTCAGAAACTGAAGTAGACGAATCACGGGCCAGGCCGGATCGATTTCACTGCGCCGCAGGCTCAACTTCGCCGAGGAAGGTGAATGATGATGGTTGTTGTGAAGTCCTTCCCCTGCAGTCAGTAACGCCACCCAGCGGATATTGGTAGCAGTGTTGTCGAAGTTGCGATAGCCAAGCACATGGCAGGCGCCATTGATCATCCCGTTCAGTATGAGGTAGAGGACGGCCTGAACCGCGAAGGCAAGCACACCCGCTAGCGGTCCCAATAAGAGTACCGCCAAGGCTATACCCAACACGATTCCAATATTGCCGTGCCTCGTGATATGTCTTTCGATCCAAGTCTCTTTAATGTCGCGGGTGTAGCGGGAGACCGTTTCCGCGTTGCCTGCTTCCTTTTGATAGAGGTAAGTGTTGGCGAGGAGGACCTTCCAGAGGCCCTCTAACCGTGGGCTGTGAGGATCTCCATGTTCGTCCGAGAACTGATGATGCTTTCGATGGACAGCGACCCACTGCCGTGGCTTGATCCCGGTGTGAAACCATATCCAGAACTGCATCGAAACGGAAACCACCGGTTTCAGTCTCAATCCACTATGGGTTAGAAATCGATGAAGGTAGATGGTAGTGCACAAGTTTGAAATCTGGACCACCACCGCAACGTAGATGGCCGCGAAAAGCAATGTCATTATCCGGTCCTTTCTTACCTAAAAGTGCCGCAAAGTGCCGCGTCAGGGCCTCAAGCGCGTGACCGCCTGCAACGACGCGATTCTGCCCGACGACTCACACTTGGATCTCAGTACCTCCGGGGATTTCCCAGGATCGGGCTCCAGCCAAAACGAACCTCGTGATTATACCACCTTGTAAGGTCTGCACAACAAGCGTTCCACCGACGAATTTCGGAGGTGAGGGGCCCTGGATGTCCGACCCGGACCCTCGGCGCATTAACGAACTGTTCTCCGGGAAAAGTGCGAGTCCCTTTCCAGTGGTGAGGAATCACCGCCTATGCTATTCTCCGGTCCGGAGGAGCCATGGCACGACCCGTCACTCTTTTTACTGGACAGTGGGCAGATCTCGACTTCAAGACGATGTGTGCCAAGGCTAGGGATTTCGGCTACGATGGGCTGGAGTTGGCGTGCTGGGGGGACCACTTCGACGTCACCAGGGCGCTGCAGGAAGAGAACTATTGTCAGGGGCGCTGGGATCTGCTCAATCAGCATGGTCTGAAGTGTTTTGCCTTAAGCAACCATCTGGTTGGACAAGCCACCTGTGACAACATAGATTCTCGGCACCAGGCCATCCTCCCAGAGCACGTTTGGGGAGACGGCGATCCCGAGGGCGTTCGTCAGCGTGCGGCCGCAGAGATGCAGAACACGGCTCGAGCCGCTGCGCGGCTGGGAGTGAAAGTGGTGAACGGCTTTACCGGCAGCAGCATCTGGCACTTACTCTACTCCTTTCCCCCCACCGACCCCAAGACGATCGACCAGGGTTATGAGGACTTTTCCCAGCGTTGGCTGCCCATCCTCGACACCTTTCAGAAAGCCGGTATCCGTTTCGGACTGGAAGTGCATCCCACCGAGATCGCCTTCGACATCTCGAGCAGCCAACGTGCGCTCGAAGCCTTGAACGCCCACCCTTCCTTTGGATTCAACTACGATCCAAGCCATCTGGGATATCAAGGTGTCGACTACGTGGGCTTCATTCGCCTTTTTCGTGACCGCATTTTTCACGTCCACATGAAGGATGTTTTCTGGTCTTCTGAGCCCTGTCGGGCCGGCGTTTTTGGAGGACACCTGCCCTTCGGGCATCCAGACCGCTACTGGGATTTTCGTTCCCTCGGCAGGGGTGGGGTCCGCTTCGAAGAGATAATCCGTGCTCTCAACGAGATTGGATACGAGGGCCCACTCTCGGTGGAATGGGAGGACGCGGGAATGGATCGCGAACACGGAGCAACGGAGTCGGCAGCCTACACCAAGCAGATCGACTTCAAGCGCTCCGAAGTCGCTTTCGATGCGGCCTTTAGTGAATAAATCTCAAGGTACGAGCCGGGAAGACAATACCTTCGAATTCACTTTCCAACACTAACTCTCGAACAACTCCTTCAACCGGGCAGCATGCCTGGGAATGGCGACCCTGGGATCCTCGGCAGCTTCGTACTCAAGTGCAACCCAACCTTTGTAGTTCGCTTTGATCAGAATGTCCCTGAGGCGTTTCAGGTCGGCGGGGATCTTTTCTTCCCCTTTATACATCTCTACCTTGACCTGGACATTGACGGCTTGGGTTGCGGCCAGAGCCAGTTCCTCGTAGGGGTTGGTTCGATAGTTTCCCGTGTCCAGATTGATGCCAAACCAGGGGTGTTCCCCCACGGCATCGCAAATGGCCAGGTGGTCAGCCGCGCGAGCGGTAATCCCACCGTGGTTTTCCAGGCCTAGCATCACGCCCCTTTGGGAGGCTTTCTCCAGTGCCTTCTTGATCGAGTCGGCTACCCATTGGATACCTGTCTTTTTTTCGACCCCCTCCGGGAGAGAGCCGGCAAAAATCCGAATGTGGGGAGCGAAGAGGTCGGCGGCATGGTCTATCCACTGCTCGACCTGCAACACTTCCTTGGCCCTCTCTTTCCCGGGAGGGAGGCAGAAGTTGTTTCCAACCGCGGTGCCGCTCACGGTGAGGCCCTGTCGGAAGGCGCGCTGTCGTAATTGTTGCAGATATTCTCGATCGAAGCCCTTCTTGAAATAGTAGGAGGTGAGCTCGATCCCAGAAAGATTCATCGAGCCGCACCAGTCGATCAAATCGAAGAGATCGATTTGACCTGAGTTCAGTGCGTCACGAACGGAATAAGCGGCCAGGGAGACTCGCATGTTTCGAGCCTGGAGTTTGGGAGCGACGCTGCTTTTTCCGGAGTCTTCGACTTGGCCGGCCAGAGCTGGCAGTGGCAAGGCCACGGCGCCCAGTCCGACCGCAGAGGCCAGGGCCCGGCGGCGGGTGATGGGATTGCGATCCTTCACTTCTCCTCCTCTCAGAACTACCTCCCAAGATCGGGTGAGTGTGCCACCATCATGATCTCTACCAGGGCCTCCGGAGCCATCAGCCGAGTCGCGACGGTGCTCCGGGCTGGTGGGGGAGCGGGTAGTAGCTCCCGGTACACTTCGTTCATGGCAGAGTAGTGACGAGCGTCGGCCAGATACACGTTGGCCTCTACCACGTGACGGAAATCCAGACCCTCCTGCACCAGTGTTGCTTTAAGATTCCCCAAGGTCTGACGGGTCTGCGACCGGATGTCTCCTTTCCAGCCTTCGGGTCCCCTACCTACCATGCCTGACAGATAGAGACGCTGGCCAGACTGAATGCCCGGCGAAAAAGGGCTCTTGGAACGCGGGGTCGCTGGAGCCACCACTCGCTTGGGTGTCCTCTCAGCGACACATTGGATCTCGATTTTCCAATCCACGTGCATGAGTCGAGCTTCCACTGTTGCCCGAGCGGGTGAATCCTTGGGAAAGAAGGGGCGGTAGGCTTCGTTCATGGCTGCAAAGTTACGCGAGTCGTTGAGGTAGACACGCGAAGAGACTACGTTGGAATAGTCCATGCCGGCCGCCTTCAGGATCTTTCCGATTCCCTCCAGGGTCGACCGGGTTTGGCCGGCCGTATCTCCCTCCAGCAGGCGGCCCGTAGCCGGATCGATGCTGATCATGCCCGAAACAAACAGAGTGTCACCCGCCAGGACCCCCCAGCTGAAGGGAAACCCAGGTTGCTTCCACCCTTTCGGTAGCACGATCTCCTTTTTTACGCCCTTCTGGGCAGCCACGAGGGCAATCTCGACCAGCGCCTGGGGAAAGACGATATCTCCTTCTACCGTGGCGCGTGCCGGAGGATCTTTGGGGAAATACTCGCGGAAGACACGATTCATTCCAGCAAAGTGGCGGGCGTCCGAAAGGTAGACATTGGCACTGACCACAGAAGAGAAGTCCAATCCTGCCGCCTTGAGCACACGACCTAGATTATCCAGGGTTTGTCGCGTCTGAGCTTCGATTCCGCCATCGATGTCGGTGGTACCCGGCACGTTACCCAGGGAACCGGATAGGAACAGAAAATCATCGGCGAGAATCCCCGGGCTAAAAGGCAAGCCGGCTAGACTCGAGTTGGGGGGAGCAACCACTTGGTGTTGAACCTTCTTTTGAGAAGTCCAACCGGGCAGTATCCCTAGAAGCGCTAAGCCTAGAAGGAGTTTCTTCATGACATGACCAAGATACAAGATACAAGCTACAAGGCACAAACAAATCCCAAGATACAGACAAGTTCCAAGGTACGAAACAGTTCCCAGAATCTCAACCTTCACCGGGGGTACTCGGTTGCCTGGTCCAGTCGGCTCTGGTTTGAGATTTGTTTGTCTTTTGTTTGTCTCTTGTCTGTATCTTGTATCTTGCGTCTTGTATCGTGGTGTTTTTCTTGACTTTCCAGAATGTTACGTTGGTACCTTCAGTTCGTTCCCTACCGGAGCCGTCCTGCCTTTCTCTATGAGAGCTTCTACAGCATCGGTCGAGGATGTTTCATCGCCCTTTGGCCCTTTAGCTGGGTTGTACTCAAGACTGAGTTGGGAGGCGAGCTGTGGCACCTGGCAGCGATCGGATCGCTCTGGGGACTGGCGGGTCTAGTGGCGCCGCTCTGGGCCCGATTGGGCCGGAGAATAGGACTTCGCCGCCTCGTTGTCTGGCCCAACGTAGGCGCCGGGTTGAGTCTGGTAGCGGTGGCGTTTGTTTCCGGGCCCACTTCATTCGTTCTTCTCATGGTAGCGGCGTTTCTCATAGGAGCTCCGACGCGATTGACCGAGATGGGTCTGTATCGTGTTCTCTATCCTGCCAGTCACCGATCGCTGGCCGTAGGTTTCATGAAAGGTGTTGGGGTTGTGTCGGGCAGCGCGGCGACCCTGGTGGGCACCTGGCTGATTGGGGCCTACGATTCCCGGCACGGGATCATCTATGCGCTGGTTGGGATCCTGATGATGGTCTCGGCCTGGTTCTACGGGAAGATCCCCATCCCCCGCTCGGCGCAAGTTCTGACTCGGAAGAGTGGCACCCCACGGGCCAGCTTTTCTCAGGTGCTGGCTGCTCTTTCTGCAAACCCACGCTTTCTCCGATACCAGCGGGCCTTTTTTGCGCCCGGATTCGGGAATTTCATGTCCATGGCCCTGGTGGCAGAGGTGATGCGGGAAAGAATCGACGCTCCGGTGTGGGCCCTGGGTGCCGTCGTCGCAATTTTCCCTTTCATCTTGCAGCCAATCTCGGCCCCTTTCTGGGGTCGCTACCTCGATCGAGTGAGCCCGATGAGAGCCCGCGCGCTCTTCAGCACTTTGATGGTTGCCACTTATTCGTTCTATTGCTATGGAGGGGTGACGCTGCAGCTGTGGCCTTTCTTGATCGGAAGCCTGCTGCAGGGAATCACGACCAGTGGTAATCACATCAATTGGACCACCGGAAATCTATACTTCGCCCGTTCCGAACACGTCTCCCTCTATAACAGCTTTCACATGGCCTCGACCGGAGTTCGAGCCTTGATCGCACCCCTGGTGGGTGCCTGGCTCTTCAGCTGGATTCAGCTGGGCGCCTGGGTGTTCGCTATCTCTGCTCTGTTGGCCGCTGTAGGGGGCTTCTTGATGCTTCGCCTGGAGCGCGCTGATGACGGCGTGAGTCAGGAGCAGGAGGAAGCCGCTACCGTGTAAGGTTTCAGGGTGCTCTTCTTGCCTTTGCCTTAACTCTAATCCCATTCTAAGGGCTCGCGCAAGAATTATTTCCCATTTTGTGAGCAGATCACAGTGTAATTCCAGCGTGGCAAAGTGGGGTCAGGATAGAGGTGGAGTTGCTGCATCTGCTGATCGGAGACTTTTACACTCTTGGTGTAGGTCTTGGAAACGAGATGAGCACTGAGGCGCAGACCTGTAGAAGGCCGGTAATGATGCCGGCGGCGCGGCTGCTGGAGCCATCTCCCAAGACGCCTTTTTTCGATCAGGGTGACGTGGCCGTATCCCTTGCGCACCAGATGATAGGCCGTGCTCATGCCGAGAACACCCCCACCAATGACGATTGCCCTCGCCGCCTTCATCTAGTAAAACACCCCCAAAAGCGATTTCGATCCTAGAAAAAAGAAGGGACAATAGCAAATGACATCCAGAGAGAGATTCCTTGCCTCAGCATTGGTCTGTGCCGTTCTATCCGTCGCCCTGCTGTTGGGCGGTTGGGTGAGACAGAGCCACTCGGCGGCTGCCCCATCCGCCAAGATCATCGATGCGGACGATTTCCCCAACCTCCAAGCGGCCTTCGACGCGGTGCCCGAGGCGGGAGGACTGGTAAAGCTTCCGCCGGGAGATTTTGAACTGACCCGACCGCTGAGACTGCGGCGCGAGAACACTCGGATCCAGGGAGCTGGGGCCAGTACCCATTTGATCAACCGTAACCAGGAAGGAGCTCCTGCCCTGATCGTACGGCATCCCAACCGGGACAATGATCCAAAAGCACGGCTTTGGAGAGTTCAGCTCTCCGATTTCAGGATCAGTGGAAACCCCAAGAGTGGAGACGGACTGCTGGCCGAGGGCATGAATGAGATCTTCATCCACGGACTCTCCGTCGATCACAACGGGGGACACGGGATGAATATGGTCGACTGCTATGAAGATCCACGCATCTCTGATTCCATCATTACGTATAACGGCAAGGCTGGGATCAATATCTTCAGGGGACATGACATCGCGGTCTCTGGCAATCAGTTGGAGGAAAACCTGGACGGGGTCCGCTGCCTGGACAGCTACAACCTCTGCATGACGGGAAATGTGCTGGATGATCACCTGCAGCACGGCGTGGTGATCGAAAGCACCTATGGCTCTGTCCTATCCGGCAATATGATCGAGGAGTGTCGAGGAACAGCAGTGATCTTGGACCGGAACTGCTACGGTATCACTATCAGCGCCAACGTCATCGCTCATAACCTCGAAGGTGTGGATCTGAGGGATGCCTGGGGCTGTGCGGTTTCTGCCAACACCTTCACCATTATCCCTGGACAGGCGCTTCGAATCGGTCCCGAGAGTGGGCGGATCACGGTCACGGGGAACAACTTCTCCAACAGCTACATCGGAGAGCATACGCGGCGAGAGGAGAACTACGAAGCTCGGTGGCCGGGCCTCATCTATGCCACCGGGATCCTGCTGGAGGGGACATCGGACGTGGCCATCACCGGGAACATCTTTAGCGGCCTCATCCACGAGGCTATCAAGGCGGTGGGACAGCCTCAGAGAATTGCCGTGGTCGGCAATGTTTCCCATGACCTGAATCGACGTGATTCCAAGCGGTCGGAGCCGTTCTCTCTAGGTGCCGCTGAAAACGCAATCGGTCTCAATGCGGGGCATTGACCGGCGAGGAGTTCGTCGCTTCGACCTGGGTATCGAAGAGATTCTGTAGAACTGTCTCCAGACTTCGGCGGGCCTCAGCGGCTCCCTTCCTAGCGCCGGCATCGACCGGTCGCTGCTCCTGGCTGTCGGAGGCCATGTGGAAGAGCCGCCCATCCCGATAGAGTTTCCAGTCGCGGCTTCGAACCCAACTTTTCCCCTTGTGCTCGGCGAAGACCCAGTCTCGACCGACTCTTGGCTCTCCCCGGAGTCCCGGGGCGAAGCTCTTACCGGGCAGCGAGACTCCAGACGGAAGTTTGGCACCACCGAGCTCCACCAGCGTGGGGAAGAAGTCGCTGAAATCGATCAGATCTTCGAGCAACGCTCCTTTTTTTACCGTCCCTGTCCAGTTCGCAATGCTGGGAACACGGGTACCCCCATCGGTCAGCTCCGTTTTACCACCTGGGACCAGGATCTCTCCCAGACGGCTTACCACGTCTTCTCGAATCAGCTTTCCATCCTCTGCGGTGATAATGGACCGCTTCGCCGTACCGTTGTCGGTTGTGAACAGGATCAATGTCTTCTCTCGGAGCCCCAGATCGTTCACGGCTGCGACCAGACGTCCTATCTGCTTGTCCATGACCGCCACCATTTCTGCGTAGTTGTCATAGCGTCCCCGGGGACCGAATGGCACCGGGGCCTCTAGATCGTCGGTGACATCATGGCAAAGGGCCATCGAGTAGAAGGCAAAGAACCGCCGATCCTGGTTCCGCTCGATGAAGTCGATGAGGAAGTCGGTGTAGACCTCCGGTCCATAGCGATCGGCGTCGTCGTCCCGCTGCTGACCGTTTTGATAGATCAGGGGTTGATAGTAGCGAGGGCCCTCATGCCATCCAAACAGGCAATATTCGTCAAATCCGAGCCGATGGGGATGATCCAGATCGTCCTTGAGCAGGGTCAGTTGCCACTTCCCCGAAATCGCGGTGATGTAACCGGCGGCCCTCAAGGAGTGAGCCACTGTCTGCGTCTCTGAGGTTTGCGGAAAGGTGCCCCATTCAGGGTTGCCGACCTGGAAGGGATAGCGGCCCGTCAGCAGGGTGATGCGCGAAGGATGGCAGACCGGCATGCTGTAGGAGTGATCGAAGCGCATTCCGGTGGTAGCGAGATGGTCCAGGTGAGGTGTCTCATAGGAGGTGCCACCATAGGAACCGAGCACTTCGCGTCCAACGTCATCGGCCAGAATCAGCAAGATGTTCGGTCGCCTGGCGAGTTCCACGGGCTTCTGACAAGCCCCGGTCAGAACCAGAAAAGCCCATAACAGAACCGATAAAGGGTCACGCCCAATCACTCCAGGCGCATTGTATTTTGGCGACCGTGCTGCGTCAATCGTTCGAGGAGGGGGTAGGATGGGCACTCTTGGCCGTCGAGAACGAAGGCGGGCAAGAGGGCCCTCCCTACGCGCGTCAATTTTCACCGGCTTAGAAACTGTCAATCTGCGCGACAGCCTACGCCTGGACTTGCAATCCGCAATCTGCAACCTGTAACCTGCCAACCTGCAACCCCATGCCAACCAACGGCCTGCTGAAACGGATCGGACCAGCCTTCATCGTCGGGGCCTGCATCATAGGCCCCGGCAGCGTGACGCTAATGTCTCGCACCGGAGCACTCTACGGATACTCGATGCTCTGGCTGGCGCTTTTGTCGGGGGCGCTGATGGCCGGCTTCATCGCACTCTTCATGCACTTCGGCATTCATTCACCCCATACCTTCCTGGAACAAGTACGGCGCAAGCTGGGTCGCTGGTTCGCCGTTCTTTGCGGTCTCTCTTTGGCCTCGGTGAACGCGACATTCCAATTCGGTAACAACCTGGGCGTCACCGCGGCGACATCTACAATTTGGGAGGGTGCGCCGAAGCTGCTCTGGCCCCTGTTCTTTACGGGACTCTCCGTGGCTTTTCTCTTCTCATTCAAGAATATCTATCAGCTCCTGGAAAAGCTGATGACCTCCTTCCTGGTTCTGATGGCACTCGCATTCGCTCTCAATCTTGGTTGGGCCCGACCGAGCCTGACTGACGTAGCGAGAGGCGCTCTTCTGCCATCGATCCCAGAAGGCGCGGACTGGCTGACACTGGGAGGTCTGGTGGCGACCACCTTTGTCATAGTCGCTGCCTTCTTCCAGTCCTATCTCGTCAGAGCGAAGGGCTGGAGCACGGCCGATCTCAACAGTGGAATAACCGATACAGTCCTGGCCGCAATCATGTACACCGGGATAGGCTGCGTTATCATGATGACCGCAGCAGCGGTACTCCACCCGGACCGACCTATTGACAGCGCGACCGCAATGGCTAGCCAACTGGAAGGCGTCTTCGGACCCTATGCCAAACTGGTCTTCTGTATTGGTTTCTGGGCCGCAGCCTTTTCCAGCTTCATCACCAATGCCTTGGTCGGAGGCGTCCTGATCAACGACGGGCTTGGTCTGGGGGGACAGTTGAATTCCCTACCTACGCGGATCTTCGCCACGCTGGTGCTGATGATCGGCATGGCGACCGCAATGGCGATCATCCACACTGATAGTTCCGCTGGGATCGTCGCCCTAGAGCGTTCCGGTGCCGAGGCTACAGAAGGAGATGTCCCGAAGTCTATCGCCAAACCCAAGCAGAAGGGAGAGATCGAGATACGAGCGATCGCGCTGGCCCAAGCACTTACGATACTTGCGGTACCACTCGGAGTCATCGCCATGGTGGTCGTTCTGTTCGATGGGAGCTCGATGCCGGGACACCCTCTTTCCGCCGCCAGCAAGACATTCGTCCTGCTGGGAGCCGCCGTGTTGTTGGGAATTGCCTTGATGACGGCCCTCAGGGTCAGGCCGGCAATAATGGCTTTCTTTGGCAGCTGAGCTGTTGGCCTCGAGAAGACCATGGACACCGATGTACGCATCCTGGAGGCGCAGCCGCACTTTACGCAAGTAGAGGCCCGTACCCCGTTGAAGTTTGGTGGAGTGGTCCTCCATCAGGCTTGCTTTTGCCACGTCCGAGTCGTTGTCGAGAACCAGCTCGGCCAGGTTGCAGAGGGCTGGGGAGCCATCCTACTAGCTGACGTCTGGGGTTGGCCCTCGCCTAGAGTCCCGCATGATCAGCGGGAGGAGTTGATGCGCCGGTTGGTATCGTCCTGGTGTCGCCGACTGTCCGAGTCTGAGGGGTCTGCCCACCCTGTAGACCTGTTCTGGAGGATGGAGCCCGAGCTCGAGCCGTTAGCACGAAGTATCTGCGAAAGCCAGGGAACCGCCGAGATAATGCCCCGGCTCAACGCCCTCATTTGCGCTTCGCCCGCCGATGCGGCTGTCCACGACGCCTTTGGCCTCGCCGCTGGGATCGACAGCTACGACGGCTATGGACCCGAGCATATGCAGCGGGATCTTTCCACCCAACTGGGTGGGGAGTTCAAGGGAAGGTTCATTTCCGATTTCCTATCTCCACTTCCCGCGTCGGTCGAGGCCTTTCACCTGGTAGGTGGCTTTGACAAACTTTCCGAGTCGGAGTTGAGCTCGGAGGACCCGAGCGATGGTCTTCCGGTCTCTCTGGACCAATGGATACGCTATGAAGGGCTGCACTGTCTGAAGGTCAAGCTGCAGGGGACCGATCTGAACTGGGATCTCCAGCGGCTGCTCGATGTGGTAAAGATCGCGAGAGAGGAGCATCGAGGCCTGGGAATTCAGGAGTTGTGGATCAGCGCGGATACCAACGAGATGTGCGAGTCTCCTGACTACATGGCGGAGTTGCTGAGGAATCTAAAGCAGCAGGACCCTGCTGCCTTCCAGTCTGTTCTCTATGTCGAACAGCCCTGCGAGCGCGATCTTTGGCGTCGAAAGTTGGACGTCAGGGAGCTCGCAAGCCTGAAGCCGGTGATCATCGACGAGGCATTGACCTCGCTGGAGGACTTCGATCTTGCCTTGGAGCTGGGTTATAGTGGTGTTGCCTTGAAGACCTGCAAGTGCCAGTCGGCCGAACTGGTCCTAGCGGCGAAAGCCAGCGCCTCCGGGATTCCCTTTGCCGTCCAGGATCTGACCAACCCCGGCATCGCTCTCCTCCACTCTGCAGGCCTTGCAGGACGCCTCGGGACCATTCGCGGAGTAGAAGCCAATGGCCGCCAGTTCTTTCCGGGGGCCAGCGAGCCCGAACGAACGGTACACCCTGGAGCATACCAGTTGACCAACGGCAGAATCAGCACCAGCACGATTCGGGGTGCGGGACTTGGTTACCAATGGGACCGGATCAAGAGAAGCTTCGACTAGGGTATATGGAGACGACAACTGCGGTTGCCCAAACGGTCTTCCGAGCCCGGGGGCTGACGAAGGTCTATGAGATGGGCGAAGTCAGGGTTCACGCGCTCCGAGGGGTGGATCTGGATCTCTACTCCGGCGAGTTGGTGGTTCTTCTAGGGCCCTCTAGAAGTGGCAAGTCCACCCTCCTCAATATCTTAGGAGGACTTGATACCGCTTCAGATGGAAGCGTCAGCTACCACGACATCGAGCTCACCAGAGCCACTGATAGAGAGCTGACCGAGTATCGAAGATTTCACGTGGGCTTCGTATTCCAGTTCTATAATTTGATTCCCAATCTTACAGCGATCGAGAACGTCGCCGCCGTGACCGAAATCGCCCGGGATCCAATGAAGCCCGCCGAGGCCCTCAAGTTGGTAGGATTGGGAGACCGTCTTCATCACTTTCCAGCCCAGCTGTCCGGAGGCGCGCAGCAGCGGGTAGCGATTGCCCGGGCCGTCGCCAAGAACCCCTCGGTTCTACTCTGCGACGAACCCACTGGAGCCCTCGACTCATCCACCGGTATCGTAGTCCTGGAGGCGTTGGACCGCGCCAATCGTGAACTGGGCACGACCACAGTAGTGATCACCCACAACGCCGACATGGCCGCGACAGGGTGCTGTCCCTAAGCAGCGGCTTGATCGCCGACGTCGTACACAATGTCGTATACAATAAGGAAAGGAAGCGGCCCAAAGACCTTAAGTGGTAGGCCCTTAGTGAGCAGTGCCGCGAACGACTTGACCTGTTTGCAAGATGAGCCCAGGTTCCGAGGAGAGAGCCGGACAACTCTTCCCCGCGCAGTGACGCAAGATCTCTCCTAACCCCGACCCGGCACCGCCGGCGTCAGCAACCCGTAACTTACAGTAGGAGGACTCACCCGTGACCAACCAAACCCCCAACACCCCTAGGCTGGGCGCGATCTATCCCGACGACATGTGGGTAGACCTCGATGCACAGACAGTCGTCGACGACTTCCGGAGCTATCTCCCAGAGAGCGTCGAACTGATCTCGAGTGCCACCCCGATCCCCCCCAGGGACGCAGCACTAAAGGCCGGAATCGAGCTCGCCGAAAACGGAGACATAGAAGAATCGGCGCGGCGATTACTCCGCTATCATCCCAGCTGTTTCGCCTACTACTGCACCACCATCAGCTTTGTCCGGGGAGTAGGTGGCGACCTGGATATCTCGCGGCGAGTCGAAGCCGCGACCGGAAAGCCTGCGGTGACAACCAGCACTGCCATGATCCGGGCTTTTGAAGCCCTGGGAATCAAGAGCGTGGTTCTTGCCAGTCCTTACATGCCCGATGTGGAAGAGAAATTCGTCGAGTTCATCGAGGCCCACGGTGTTCGGGTGTTGAAGAGTTTGGCTCTCGGCCTGAAAGATGGCCACGGGATCGTCGACCCGAATGAGATTCGACAACTGGCGGAGTCTGCCGACAAACCCGAAGCGGATGCGGTTTTCGTGGGCTGCACCGGGCAGCGGCTGGCAGCGCACCTAGACGAAATGGAAGCGGGTTTGGGAAAGCCTGTTCTCTGCGCCAACCAAGTCACTTCCTGGGAGGCACTTCGGCTCCTGGGCGTGCCCCGAGTTCTATCGGGTCGAGGAAGCCTCTTCTCCGGCGCCGGCGTCTCCCGAGCTTGAGTGTTCTCAATCAACTCGTGGCGGTGGCCTCCAGGCCTCCGTTGGTCGAGCTAGGCTCGACCGCTACACTTCGGCCTGGAGACCGAAGCCACGTCAGAGACCTACTCTAGCACTTTCATCTTCACTCGAAGATGACCCTACCGTCCCTGCGGGACTTCGGGGACCTTCTCTTCGCCTGAAGGCGAGGGGTTTCACCATCCCCGATCGGGACACTAAGATTACTGAAACCGCATAGAGAACAGGTCTCCATCCTTGATCTCGAACTTCAACCTGACGCCTTGCCCAGCCAGCCGCGTCAGATCCGGCCCACTCTTCCAGGCAACAATCCTCTCCAATTCATCGCCGAAGATGATGGGACAGTCCTCGAGAGCGAACCCCGGCAGCACCTTTCCAGAGACGTCCTGAACCTCCACCCGAATACTCCCAGCCGCCGAAGTTGAATAGTTCATCCGCAGACGCGACCCGGAGAAGCTGAAAGGCCGCGTCGTGACCGTGCCGCCTTCGTAGTCAGATTGCAAAGAGACGAACCCATCGGTGCGCAAAACACCTCTACGGATTCGAACGGAGGGCGTGCCGTAATGCTCGACGTAGTAGAGAGACATCTCTCCCTCGCCAGTCGGAACCAGTGACGGACCAACCTCGATAGCCCTGCCATGCCAATTCAGCCCGTCAAGCCCGGGGCGGATGAAAGCCTCGCGAAAGCGACGGAAGTGCAGGCCGTCGCGGCTGAACATGAAGAGAATGTCTGAGAGGCCCCCGCAGCCATAGATTTGGGTAGTACCAGGTACCGTTACCTTGGAGCAGTCGGCCTGATTTGGTGACAAGTCGCGATAGAGTTCGGGCCAATCGGGATCGAAGACCCGGTCCGGAAGGAATCGTTTCGCGAACATCAAAATGTGATCAGGCCGGCGAAAGTAAGGCGTGGCTGCATTCTTGTACAGATGATTGCTGGGATCCACCTGGTACTGGATGTATTCAGGCTCGGACCAATTGATGAAATCTGGAGACGTGAAGCGGCGGATATCCCGTATCCTGGGCACCGTTACTATCTCTCCCGAGGGAGTTCGTACCGTGATCTGATCGAGCTCTTTCTTAATCATTTCAGCCTTCGGCGGACGTGCGCCCCGACGATGCCAACCCCGGGCGTAGATGGCGTATTGCTGACGGGCGTCATCCCAGAGGCAGAGGTTGTGAGAGTCCAAGGCGGGATCGCCAGCCGGGGGACGTAGCAAGTGTTTTTCCCGGATCAAGCGCCAGCGCAGACCGTCGGGTGAGACCAGACCGTAGATGACTGGACGGTCGTTCGTGGCGGACAGCTCCTTTCCCGTCGCGATGCTCTTATAACGTTCCTCGGGTTTGGCCGCAGGATTCTTGTCAATGAATACGGCAAGCGTGGAGCAGCTGACTCCCGGCAGCGGCCACACGAGATTGTTCCTCGTGGATCCACGGTAATCGATCAGACCCAACTCCGGTTTGTCCCAGTAGATTCCGTCGGTGCTTTCTGCGTATCCCCAGAAGTGCGGCCGTTCAGGGCCACCGCCGCGGTACCACATCCGGTAGCGATTGCCGTCTTTCAAGACGCTGGGATCGTACAAGTATTCCCCCTCCCAGGGCCGATTCAGCTCGATCGCGATCTCCCTTGCCTGGGGACGATGCAGGACTCGGCGGGTGCTCTGCATCGACTCCACCAGCCAGTCGTCCAGAAACAGCTGGAGGTTGGTGCCGACCTCCAGAATCTCCTGGGCCCGAGCCAGACGAGTCGGAGATAGGCCTAAGACGAGGATAAGAATCAGGGTCGGAAAACCAGCGTGGTTGCACATATTGTCTCCCAGTGTGTTCGAGGGCCGTGGACTGATCCGACTGACTGTAGAAGTTTCAGGGGATCCAGGTCAAGGCGTCCGGCTAAAGCCAGCGGGGGCCCCTGCCGAAACAGTTGGGGGGGAGCGAGCAGCCAAGAAGTCCCGGGGGGAAGATCGGGAAACCTGTGGGCGGCGACACCAGAGAGCGGTGGAATGTAGATATTGCTTGCCGTTTTCAGTCGGATGAAATGGAACGGCTGGGACGACTGCTGAATCTATCGGAGGTAGGTGCCTTTGTGGAATCCACGAATCTCTACCCGGTGGGATCCAGCATAGGCCTCGCCTTTGGTGCCGAGGACGATGGGCAGGACTTCGCCCTGGCCGGTGATGTCATCCATGCTGGAGAGCACTTAATTCGCGGGAGGAGTGTCAGCGGCTTCGGAGTCGAATTCAGCGGGACTCCTCTGAGCACGATTCTGCGGCTGCGCCAATTCCTTCGCGAAAGTGTCATTCCCGCCGCCGTACTCTCGAGGTAATGGCGGCGAGTCGATCACGGACTCAGATTCGTCCTCAAGGATGGAGACTTGTTTTCCCTACGATTCCTGTTGAGCAGTGAGCAGTAGTGCAGTAGTTCGGCACGAAATGCGGGTCAATCCACTGGCATCCGAAGAATAGAGACAAGCTCACTGCCACCGAAGGCGGTCTTGCCAACCGTCATCCCCACGAGCTGGAACCCCTCCTCTCCGGCCTCATTCAGTTCTTTCTGCATGGTTGATGTCTTCTTGGTGGCTAGCAGTCGGTATTTATAGCGCAGAAGTTTTTGCTCACTATCCTGTTCCAGGATGATGACGACTTCCTCTCCTCCGAAAGAGGTCTTGAATACGGTCTGGCCCCGGTACTCGTAACCTTGGTCGCCGGCCTGCTGCATTTCCTTCTGCATGGTGGACGTTTTCGACGTAGCGAGTAGCCTATATCGGTAGCGGTCGCTAACTGCTTCCTCCGGATCCTTCGACATGACGACCACGACTTCGGAACCACCGAAAGAGGTCTCGCCGCCCATTACGGTTCTATATCGGAATCCTGCTGCCGCGGCTGCGTCCATTTCCTTCTGCATGGTCGATGTTTTGTTGGTTGCCAAGAGTAGATACTCTGATCGAAGGCCCGCGCCGAAAGCACCACAGCCCAACCCAATCGTCGCACCTGCCAGAAATAGTAGCGTCTTTTTTGACACAGTCCCTCCTCTCGAGTGGTTCCCCTTCTTGATTGCTTAGGAGGCTATCCAGTCACTCTACTGATGCGTTCTCCTCGTTGTGAAGGTTGACTATCCTCTAAGGTATATGGATGAGTTACAGGGTCAAGAGCGGTAGAGCCTAAGAGCCCAACAGCTCAACTAGTTCCATCTAGAGCCACCCAGGGGCAACCCGGCCCCCTCCCCCGCGGGTATTGCCTAGATTAC
>Ga0310120_10000082_pt1 | contig 68739 bp, 70 predicted proteins | sample CB27_AW_983_MG_FD_203506 | JGI IMG/M metagenome (GOLD analysis project Ga0310120, IMG submission 203506) | Marine microbial communities from Western Arctic Ocean, Canada - CB27_AW_983 | ecosystem: Environmental > Aquatic > Marine > Oceanic | place: Canada: Western Arctic Ocean | collected...
CAGCGTTCAAACACAGCGGCTACGTCATCGCCCTGTAGAACGGCGCGCATGCCGCGACCTCCGCCCCCGGCAACAGCCTTAATCATGATTGCGCGGTGCTCGGAAAGAAAAGCTTCGACTTCTTTGAGCGTCGCCGCTCCGTCGGTGGCGGGGACGAGGGGCACATCGAGCTCGGCGGCTAGGGCTCGGGCGGAAAGTTTGTCACCGAAGAGAGCGAGCTGTTCAGAAGATGGCCCAACGAAAACGATTCCAGCGGCTTCTAACGCTCGCGCAAAGTCGGCGTTCTCGGCCAAAAAGCCGTAACCGGGGTGAACCGCGTCGCAACCCGCGGCGAGAGCCGTATCGACGATCTGATCAATGTCGAGATAAGCGGCAACTCCGCGATTGTTCAGCCGTATCGATTCGTTCGTTGCTCGAGTATGTAACGACGATCCGTCGTCTTCGCTGTGAACGGCCACCGTGTCGATATCGAGCTCATCCGCTGCTCGAGCGATACGTATGGCTATCTCACCGCGATTAGCAATAAGGAGCTTTTCCACGGACATTTCCGATCCCCCTCGAGAGACGCTTTGGCATGCCCGTTCTACAACATCTTGCCCTTGGTGTTCTTACTCAGTGACGAGGAAGTAAAGGAAGGATCACAGCGACCTGCCTCACCAAAGCAACTTCCGTGCCTCCCGAATCGATAAAAACTGCATCACTCGTCGACCAAGGTTTACTTTTTCGCACCTCCACGTCACCCCAACGGCCGGCCACTGTTACCGCACCGTCTGCTTTAAACGGGCTTAAATGCTGCACCCGTCCTGAAGCATGAACGCCTGCCGGCATCCGGTAGGAATGTCTAATCAACGGTGTCATCTGACCTAAAACCCAGGACGGGTGTGCCAATGGCATGTCTCCCGCAACCCACAATGGATCGTCGTCATGGATCCTTTCACTCATCCAAGTTCTTGCATCACTTGCGTCGAAAGGAACTGACATTGCTGGGTAATCAAGGTCGCTAGGAATTTCGTCGAGACCGAGAAATGGCCGATCGTCAGCTTCAGGCACAGGCGAGCGACCGTGTGGTAACACGAAATCGTTTTTCCATGACGCGTCGCCAAGGCCAACCTTTCCCTCAATAGTGACGCGCCCATCAGAGACGACTGTTTGAGTCATCACGCCGATGCTCGGGTCATCGAGAGATGGCTTCACTTCAGTAAGTAGTTCGTCTCCAGCGTAAACAGGTCGAGGAAGTCGGAATTCGGACCAACCATGAGAGAGCCAGCCTGCGCCGAGAGCATCGAGAATCGCGGGAACCATCCACCCGTAGGTGTGGATGCCCGCGACAATTCCTCCGGCGTATCCGTATCCCGTAGCACTCTCATCGTGAACAGGATTGGCTGCCGAGACTTCGGGCGGGTCGGCGACGGCTAGACGGACACATGATGCTGACATAACTGTCATGAGCGTGACTTTAGGGTCCGGTCAAACATCGAATGCAGCAATTCCCAATGACGCTCAGCGGCGACCTTGTCGTATTTTGGTCGTTGCGGAAACACAAACCCGTGATGAACACCTTCCATCCATTCGGACTGGTGGGTCACTTCAGCGTCGTTCAACGCGGTGACTATGCGATCAAAATGAGGTCGATCGACCCAGTCATCAAACTCAGCGGCCAACACAAGTATCTCACCGGTGATGTCACTTGCTCTTGCGTGGGGCGAATCATGAGCATCGGTGGCGAGCCGAACTCCATGTACCGAAGCGGCCGCTTTCACCGTTTCCGGATATTCCGCAGCCAACCACAAAGCAAAAGGTCCACTCATGCAATAGCCCGTGGTGCCGACGGTCTGTGCATCGGCTGACGGGTCTGCTGTTGCGTGAGCGAGCAACGCAGCTGCGTCTCGCGCCACCATCGCATTTGACAGATTTCCCATCAACTGGAACATATATTTCGCGCTCGCCGGATCTTCTCGATGAATAGTGAACGACGGAGTGTCTCGGTAATAGAGATTGGGCAACATGACGTAGTAGCCAGTGGCAGCGATTCGGCGTGCCATGTCGTGAAGTTCCTCACGTTTCCCTGGCGCGTCCATAAGAAACAAGATGACAGGCTGAACTTCATCCGATTCAGGGCGAACAACAAACGTTGCCATCTCGCCTTCACCGGTGTCGATACTGAGATGTTGCTCGATCACTGCTCTTCACCTTCAAGTTTCCAGCCCATTGTTCGGGCCGCATAAAGGGTGTCGGCGTACTCCTCGATATGACTGATCTCGCCAGCTGAGCATGAGTACACCCAACAATATTGATTGTCGTACGCCTCCCCTTTCGCTTTAGTGGTGGCGGTGAGCCGCTGTTGAACGGCAGCGAGTTCGCCGTCGACGATCATGCTTCGAATTTCAAGGGCAAACGGTTTCGAGGTATCAAAAGTTTCTTTGATTGTGCGACCTCCGAGTTCAGCTGCGACGGCTTCTCGGCCGCGAACGCAGCCGTCTTGGTCTGCGCCTCCGGTCCCTGTTTCTCCTGCTGTCTTTGGAAGCCTCCAGACCACATCGCTACTCAGGCAAGCTCTGATGTCCTCGCGATCTCCGTTGGTCAGTGCACTGTAGAAGCGCTCAATTAATGATCGTGTTTGTTCTGTACTCATACCCACAGTCCAGCACGTCCGACCTAGCTAGTGCATAGCTGCCTACGATCGACTCATGCAGCAGCTTGATTGGACCCCTCAATATTTCCTTTACGGAATGTCTCGGCCACATGTAGCCCGAATAACTATTAACCGTCCAGAAGTCCGAAACGCGATCAACACCCCCGCTCATAAAGAATGGAGCGATCTACTTGATCACGCCGCCGAGGACGACGACGTTTGGATTGTCGTGGTGACCGGGGTTGGAGATAAAGCCTTCTGCGCGGGACGCGATCTTAAGTACCTGTCACAGATTCAACATTCCTCTGAAGCTGAAAAAGAGGCCGATTCACGACTGATGGGCCAAGTAACCAAGTTGATTGAGCGCTTTGACTACCCCAAACCGCTCATAGCTCGCGTGAACGGAATCGCACTCGGCGGTGGCTTTGAAGTCGCAATGGCGTGCGACCTGGTGGTCGCGGCCGAACATGTCGAATTTGGGTTGCCCGAACCACGACGTGGCATTTATGCAGGGGGTGGGGGAGTTCATCGTTTACCGCGACAAGTTCCCCTGAAGCTAGCGATGGAGTACCTCCTAACAGGGAAGTCGATGACAGCCGGGCGAGCACAAGCGATTGGGATCGTCAACGAAGTAGTCCCCTATGAGGAGCTTGACGGCGCAGTAGATCGTTTGATTGACGACATTATGCTGGGCGCTCCGCTTTCGATTAGAGCTACTAAGCAGTCCTCGATGCGAGGACTGAATCTTTCGCTTGGGGATGCCTTTTACGCCGAGTACCCAGCTGTCAGATCGATGATGGAAAGCGAAGACGCGCGGGAAGGGCCCAAAGCCTTCGCCGAAAAGCGTCGGCCGAAATGGAAGGGTCGATGATCTCAGTCGATGTCGTTCTTAGTCGACTTGGGTTGGCCAAGAACGATGCCGCCTAGGGCGAAAAGCACAACCGCCATTCCCAAAAGCTGAAGAGCAACTATCTCTTCGCCAAGAAAAGCCCAGGCCATTAACGTTGCGCTGACAGGGATAGCCAGAGTCAGCGTTGACCCCACCCATGCGGGTATCTGAACTAACGCCCAATTCATCAACATGTGGGAGGTGAACCCGGGGCCCACTGCAAGGACAACTAACCATATCCACGCGTTCGTCGAAGGCATATCAAACACTTGACCGGAAGCCAAAGCGAACGGGGTTGCAAACAGTGCACAGATCAACGCTGTGGCACCGGTGTATTGGGAAGATTCGATGTGTTGGCTACTTAGTTTTGAAAAGACGAAGTATGCCGTCCATGCCAAAACCGTGGCCACCGCCAAGAGGTCACCCCGGGGGCTCCAGCCAGGAACACCCGTCGAACCAAACATGACTATTCCCACCCCACAAATGGCGACAAGCGCCAAAATCCAGTCATTGCGTTTCGGACGCTCTCCGAAGATGCGTCCGACAATGAGGAGCATGACTAGTGGTTGACACGAGCCGATAACTGTCGCGTTCGCGACAGTGGTCAACCGTAACGCTGTGAAGAAAAACATGATGTCAGCGCCCAAAGAAATGCCTCCGCGCCAGGACACGCGTATCGACTCTTTTCGGAGAGGAGTCCCGCGGAGCTTCAAAAAAATGAGGACGATCAGGGCGTAAATCCACATTCGCCAAAAAACCACGGCGAGAGGGCCTAGCTCTGAGATTCCTTTAGCAATAACCCCCGACGCCGCCCATCCCACCATCGCCAGGGCCGCCGCTGGAATCCCACGTTTTTCGTTGCTTGGCCCGTTGTTCAACGCAAAATCGATTCGAGACGCTGACTGAATATGAGATTGGGCACTTGATCAGGATGCCATCTCGGTGGGTAAGGGACCGAGAAAGTGCTGTGAGGGCTACATTTACGTTTGGAACCACTGCTTCTAGGGAGCCACCGTGAAGAGCATTTTCTTCCACCTCATGCCGTACCCAGAATTGCCACCGGACTTCCCAGAGGAGCATCGATCCGTGTGGGTCGACATTGACCCTGCTCTTTACGACCCAGAGGTCGGTAATCGCATTTACAACGAATACCTGGATGAACTCGAGTTCGCGGCTGGTTGCGGGTTTGATGCTGTAGGTGTGAACGAGCACCATTCAAATGGATATGGCTTGATGCCGAGCCCCAACATCATCGCCGCTGCCCTGAGCCGCAATTGTCCCGATACCAACATCGTGGTTTTAGGGGACTCCGTCGCGCTGTATAACCCGCCCTTGAGAGTTGCCGAAGAAATAGCGATGCTGGACGGCATCACCGGTGGACGTATGGTCGCCGGGTTTCCTGTCGGTTCCCCTATGGACACCATCTTTGCCTACGGGCAGAATCCGGCAACCCTTCGCGAGCGCTATCACGAAGGGGTAGATCTCATTCGACAAGCATGGACTCGAGACGAAGTATTTTCCTTCAACGGTAAGTACAACAAACTCCGATACGTCAATGTGTGGCCCCGTCCGGTCCAACAACCGCATCCACCGATATGGATCCCTGGAGGTGGCTCAGTCGATACGTGGGATTGGTGCGCACAAGAAGATCTTGTTTATTGCTATCTCAGTTACTTCGGTTACAAAGCTGGCCTGAAAACTATGCAAGGTTTCTGGAAAAAGGTTCAAGAGACCGGTAAAGAAGCAAACCCTTTCCAGGGGGGGTTTGCTCAGTTCATTGCGGTAGCCGACACAGAAAAAGAAGCATGGGATCTCTACCGTGAACCCGCCGAATATTTCTTCAATACGTGCTTGCACGTCTATGCAGGCTTTGCCGACCCTCCTGGCTACAAAACCCCGAACACTGTCCGGGCAGGAGTAGAAGGAATGGTTGAGCGCGCGGCTAGAGAAGCTACGGCTCGCTCCGAAGCAAAAAAGTCAAGTGCTGGAGGCGGATATCCCAAAGGGTTGAGCTTCGAAGAAATGGTCGAGAAGGGCTACGTGATCCTCGGGAATCCGACTCAGGTAGCGGAGCAAGTACATGAATTAGCGACCACGATGCACATTGGCCACCTCATGACCTTCTGTCATTTCGGAAACATGAACAAAGACCTAGTGCGTTACAACACAGAAATGTATGCCACCAAAGTGATGCCGGAAGTCTGTGACCTTTTCGAGGATGAGTACGAGGATCTCTGGTGGCCTCAACCACTCGCGCAACCCGCCCGCCGAGATGTACCGGAGGTATCAGCGAGTTGAGCGCCTACGCGTCTGAAACGCTGCCATTTCGAGAAGGCCACTTAGCTCTTGTGTCCTGTGGCGAAGGTAGCCCGGTGACCTACCTACACGGAATGCTAGGTAATCCGGGTCAACACGCTTTCCTCAATGCGTTGGCAAATAACGGCTGGAGCGTAACGGCACCAAGTCTTCCGGGTTTCACTGGTTCCAGTGAACCGAGCGGACTAAGAAATCTGCACGATTGGGTCGTTGCAGCCAGTGAGTTGATTGATCTAGCTGGTGTTACCGGGCACCCGGTTATTGCGTCAAGCGTGGGCGCGATGATTGCTCTTGAACTTGCAACGATTCGACCTGAGGCTTTCGACGCGATGGTGCTGATCGCTCCCTTTGGATTGTGGGACCCTCAAGACCCAGTCGCTGACCCCTTCGCCACCACTTTGAGTAACCAACGCAGAATGTTGACCGCGGATCCGACAGCATCGGCCAGCTTCTTCGACGACCTAGAAGAAATGCCTGCCGATCTACTCGTCGAACATGGCGTTGACCGTTATCTCACACGATCCGCCTCCGCTCAACTCATATGGCCAATACCTGAATTCGGTATCAGTGAACGACTCCATTTAGTCAAAAATCCCGTGACATTGGTGCACGGCGCGAAAGATGCCATTATCCCCGCCTCATATCTAAACAAATGGGAGCAAATTCTTCCCAACGTTGTTGGTGTTCATCGTGTCGAAGAAGCAGGGCATCAAGCAGAGTTCGATAGGCCTGAGGACATTGCAGCTATTGCAACATCCGCGTTGAGTTGACGCGACAGCAACAACATAAAGGGCTGATTTGGGGGAGTGTGCAGCCCCCTGCGGCTGCTTACCTCAGAGCTGGATGGTCACGGAAATGATCCAATGCTTCAGGATCGTCTATTGCTTCGACGTTTTTCACCGCTTCACCATGAACCGCGTCGCGAACGGCAAGCTCAACAAGCTTGCCGCTACGAGTTCGTGGAATGCTGGGCACCTGAGCGACTACTGCTGGAACATGACGTGGCGATGCTCCAACCCGGATTTGACTTCGGATGCGTTCCTTCAATTCATCGCTCAGATGTAGACCGTCGCGAAGTCGAACGAAAAGAACCACTCGCGTGTCTGATTCAATGTGTTGTCCGATCACGATGCTTTCGAGCACTTCATCGATCAGGTCCACTTGGCGATAAATTTCCGCTGTTCCAATCCGAACTCCACCCGGATTCAACGTTGCGTCGGACCTTCCTGAAATAACCATTCCCCCGTTGGTGGTCCACTCAGCGAAGTCTCCGTGGTGCCAGACACCAGAAAAGCGAGCGAAATAGGCGTCGTGATATTTGCGTCCCCCCGGGTCATCCCAAAATTCGAGAGGCATGGAGGGAAAAGCGTTGCGACAGACCAACTCGCCTTGTTCCCCTTCAGAAAGTGGATGTCCCCCCTCGTCGAAAACTGCCACGTCCATACCCAACGCTGGCACCTGAATTTCTCCTCTGTGCACAGGCCCCGTCGGGTCGCCAATCACGAAACAACCGCAGATATCTGTACCCCCCGAAAAAGACGCGAGGTGTACTTCAGACTTCAGATTTTCGTAAACCCAATCAAATCCCTCAGGTGCGAGCGGTGAACCTGTCGAGGTGACGGTTTCGATGCTTGCGAGCCGGTGCGTATCGACGGGCCTCAGTCCTTCTTTCATCGCAGCCTCAATATATTTTGCGCTGACTCCGAACAGGCGCGGACTTAGCTCATCGGCGATATCGAATAAGCGCGACGGGCCAGGAAAAAATGGGGAACCGTCATAGAGAACTAGTGAAACGCCACAAGCCAGTCCGGCGACCAGCCAATTCCACATCATCCAGCCAGTAGTAGTGAAATACATGAGTCGGTCGCCGGTGCGAAGATCGCAATGAAGAAGGTGTTCAGACCAGTGCTTCAGCAGTACTCCGCCAGCTCTGTGGACGATGCACTTCGGTTTTCCTGTCGTGCCTGAGGAATACAGCACATAGATCGGATGATCGAAACCTAAACGCGCAAAATCCGGTTCCGTGTTTGCTGGCCCCGTCACCCATTCATGGAACCCAATCGAGTTAGGAATCAACGACGGGCTTAGCTCGCGGTCACCATATGGGACCAGCACAACGCGCTTCAAAGAGTTGAGCCCTCGTGCAATCTCGGCGACCTTGCCGGTGACATCATGGCGCACCCCCGAATAGAAATAGCTGTCAGTAGCTACAAGTACCTTCGGTTCGATCTGACCGAAACGGTCGAGCACTCCGTCTGCACCAAAATCTGGGCTTGTCGACGAATAGATGGCGCCAATGCTTGCCGCAGCCAAGAAGACGATGACGGCTTCGGGGCCGTTCGGCAAAAGCGTCGCTACCCGATCACCTGGCTGAACACCTTCTGAGCGCAGAGCGAGTTGAACCCGACCAACTTCGGTACGTAACTGGCCAAAGGTCAGATTTCGTTCGACAACGTTCTCGCCGCGATAGCTGATAGCCACGGCATCATCACTGCGCTTCAGGTAATTTTCAGCCAAATTAAAGCTGGCGTTAGGAAAGAAACGCGACTCAGGGCCGTCACCCTTTTCGAGATCAATATCTCCGAGGTCACCTATCCCAGCGGCGAAGTTCCACACCGCTCTCCAAAATTCTCCGCTTGACTGAATAGACCAACGGTGCAGGTCTTGGTAACTCTCGTTTCGGAGTGAGACGCCGACCTGTTCAGCGAAAGCCCATAAGTTGGTGGACTCGCGACGAACATTGGTGGGGCTCCAAAGAGGCTGACTCACTGGCCCTCCGAGGTCGTGGTTGTGTTGTTCACGGTAGCCGCCATAGCCGTTCAATCAGAAGCGAACAGCCGCGTCGGTGTAGGGTCCCAACAATGAGGGGAATTTGCGACGATCTTGATGCCGAAACACAGGCGCTACGCGAAGTGGTTGAGGGACTGACAGAGGATGAGTGGCGCTTGCAGACACCTGCTGATGGCTGGGACACGCACGAGACAATCATCCACTTGGGGATGGCAGATGTAGCGGCAAGTCTCGCCGTTCTTGATGCGACAGCCTTCGAGGACATCAAACAAAAGATGCTTCGAGGCGACGGTGACCTCCACAGCTTCGATGGTGTTGATGTGCACGCTCTGACCGGCGTCGAACTTTGGGAGTGGTTCGAGGGTGAGCGCAATCGAATGACCGGAGCATTCCGTGACCTGGGCCCCAAAGACCGAATCCCGTGGTTTGGGCCTGATATGAGTGCCCTTTCATTTGCGACCGCCCGGTTAATGGAAACGTGGTCTCACAGTCATGACGTTGCCGACACCTTTGGGGCGGAGTACCCACAAACGGAGCGTCTGCGCCACGTCGCCCATATTGGGATAACGACAAGAGGCTGGAGTTATGCCAATAGAGGGCTCGAACTTCCCCAAGGACCAGTCCGAGTAGAACTGACCTCTCCCAGCGGTGATCTGTGGACGTGGGGACCTGAGGAATGCGAAGACGTGATCATCGCCGACTCATACCAATTTTGTCTTGTCGTCACCCAACGACGTCGCCCTCAAGAAGCGGACCTCGAGATCCGAGGAGATCTCGCCGCGGAATGGATGGAAATTGCTCAAGCCTTCGCTGGACCTCCAACTGACGCACCCGAAGGGCGTGTCGGCGGCTAACGCCATCTAGAAGATGCTGATCGTCGGTGTGACTGGCGGCATGGGCGCAGGAAAGTCCACTGTCGCCGAATTCCTTTCCACTCTCGGAGCTGAAGTAATTGACGTTGACGCGCTTGGCCGACAGATCATTGAGCCAGGAGGTACGGCGGTATCTTCGGTTGTGGCTCGGTTCGGAGACAGCGTTTCGGGCTCCGATGGAGGTATCGACCGAGCCGCTTTAGCTTCAATTGTTTTCGATGATGAAGAGCAACTAACCGCGCTTGAAGAAATCTCCCACCCAGCGATCAACGAGTTACTCGACCGCCGCGTCGAAACGATTAGAGAACCAAACGCCATCGTTGTCTATGACCTGGCCGTTCTTGTTGAGAGCCGACTGGGATACGCCAACACACACCCCTACGAAGTTGTTGTGGTTGTCGAGGCACCAATGCCCGATCGCCTTAATCGCTTAGAAACTCATAGAGGTGTTTCACGAGAAGATGCGTTGGCGCGTATCGAATCGCAAGCATCGGACGAAGAACGCCGTTCGGTGGCGCAGTTCGTCATCGCTAATGGCGGAGATCTCGTCTCGTTGGCAGCTGCCGTTGATGAACTGTGGAACGAACTAGAACGGCTTCTAGCATCGAAGGGAGGCTGAATTGGCTCGGTCGTATCCTCCAACGCGACATATCCTCCGACATCTACGGCTGTGTCACACAGTGGATGATGGCGGCAACATCAGTGCCACGATGCCAATTCTTCCTGATCTTCTCGATCAAGGAGGCTGGCTTCGATTAGGCGCCATCGCCACCCTGGTCGACTCAGTCGCAGGCCATCACGGTGTGATGCAAGTTGCTCCCGACTGGGTAGCTACGTTGCAATTAGGCACAGTGCTCAGTCGAAAGGCGGAAGGAACAGAAGTAACGGCTGAATGTCGTCCGTTGCGAATTGGCCGAAACAACGTCGTTACAGAAACCGCCATACATGATCTATCGGGCGAAATAGCGAGATCGACCTGCACCTACGCCCGGCTACCCGCCCGCACTGACAATCCAAGCGTGGGTACCGGCAAGGGACAGATAGTGGATTACGCGGAAGATAACGAAGAGCATCCACGACCGATGCTTGACGACTACCTCCGCATCTACACCAAGCCAGATGAACCTCTTATTGAGCTGCCCCTCCACTCTCGTATCCACAATTCTTTCGGGTCAATTCAGGGTGGTGCAGTTGCGGTCTTGGTTGATGCGATGGCTGCACACTTGGCTCGCCTTACGTTCTCAACGCCGGCACGATGCATAAGTGCTGATGTTCACTATCTCGCGCAAGCTAAGAGTGGACCGTTCAAAGTAGAAGGCGAGCCTTTACGAATTGACCAAAACAGCGTGACGAGCAGGATAAGAATCATCGATGTCGGTAATGATGACCGGTTGCTTGATGTAGCGACTGCTACAGCGACAACGATTGACTAGAGAATGGGAGGTTCGTTGTGAAATTGGGCCTAGAAGGCAAAGTGGTTTTGGTCTCAGGCTCTTACCGCGGAACTGGAGCAGGAACGGCGAAAGTTTTTGCTGAGGAAGGCGCCCATGTTGGTGTCCATGGTCATGAGTTAGGTCAAGCCGATGATGTGGTCGCTGATATAACTGCCAACAAAGGCAGCGCTGTCGCTGTGCATGGTGATTTAGGAACGTCTGAGGGGGCAGACGACATAATTAGCCAAGTAGAAGCGACCTATGGCCCAGTCGATGTGCTTGTAAATAATCATGGAGCGCCAGGCCGTACTGACTGGGCGCAACCGGCCGAAGTTTGGAAAGAGGGTTGGGAAACCAATGTCCTAACCGGAATTCGGCTTACCCAACGGGTGCTTCCCTCCATGCGAGAACGCGGGTGGGGCCGAATAATTTTCCTAGGGACAGTCGGCACGGAACGACCTAGCGAGCACAATCCCGACTACTACGGGTCGAAAGGCTCGTTGCCCGTAGTCGTGCGCAGTCTCGCAAAAGAGCTACGCGGTTCCGGGGTCACAGCGAACTTAGTAAGCCCGGGCATGATCGCGACATCAGAGGTGCGCGAGATGCTCCAGCGACGTGCGGCACGTCACAACATTCACGGATGGGACGAAGTGCAACGCTGGGCTCTCGAAAACTCTATGCCCAACTTGACGGGTCGCATTCCCGACCCGGAGGACATCGGTCGATATGTCGTATTTGTAGCTAGTGACGTTGCCTGGCACCTAACCGGAATTGATTTCAAAGCTGACGGCGGGGCGATCGACGCATAGACGTCCCTGTCTGAACCTAGGTGTACGTTTCAAGATCGTGGATTCTTTCCCAAGGCTGTTGGCATTCGATTTAGATGGCACGTTGCTTCGCTCCGACGGCACTGTTGCTCCGAGAGTTCGTGACGCCATCAATTCCCTAAAACGTCGAGAATGCGTTTTAGTGTTATCAACCGGGCGCCCATGGGCTCAGGTGACCCGAATAGCCAAAGAAATTGGCGGTGTCGACTACTACGTCTGTCTGAACGGAGCGATGGTCGTAGGAGCTGACGGTTCGCGACTAACAGAGCGAACCATGAGCCCACAACAAACCCGAACTAGTGCTGAGTTAGCGAGGCAACTCATACCTGACATCGCGTTAGCAGCCGACATGGCAGACGGCCGTCACATTTGGGACCACCATTTTGTCCACGAATTCCCGGCTGACTTTGCGATTGATGCAGTGCGGGTGCCTGATGCCATTGCTGCGGTTGATGGTCCGGTGCTGACATGGTTGCTTGATTGCAAAGAACTTGACCCGCTGCGGGCTATTGAAATTCTGAAACCGCGTATGCCACCAGGCACTGAAGTTCGACCATCGGGCCTTGAGACCCCGGAAATTGTCGCTTCAGGAGTCAACAAAGGGAGTGGGTTGGCACAAGTAGCGAAGATGTGTGGCGTCGACGCGTCAGACGCTTGGGTGTTCGGTGATGGACTAAACGATCTCGATATGTTCGGTTGGGCCGGATGTTCAGTCGCGATGGGCAACGCCCACGCCGATGTTGTAGCCAAGGCCGACCTCCTAGCTCCCAGTAATGACGAAGATGGAGTGGCCGTGATACTGGAATCCCTTCGTTAGGAATCAGAATTCACAGCTTCAAGAAACATCGCAGTGTGAGGTGCAAGATAAATGCGCCAAGCTTGCGTTATTCCACCGTTGGGCCCGGTGCGCAAACGCACTGCGTCGCCCGCCTCGACCCTGAGTTCAACAGGAGGACTCTGGAGCCATAGCAATCGCACCCTGACTTCGTGAATTCCTGGTTCAATCTCAAAGGTCTCGGATTTTTCATCCTTGACGCGTCCGACCAGATTGCCGTCCACCCGCACTTGGTACGCCCTGCCTATGTCTCGGTAATGATGTATACGATCGATGGTCAATCGAGCTAATCCGGTCAAGGCTGCTCCCGCTGGGTTAATTGGTAACCCTGAAGTTAGCTCCGAGGTGAACTGTTCCCTACCCTGTCGTCGCAGCTAGCGTGAAAGCCGCAGTTAGTTCTCGCCTACATAAGACTTCTATCGGAGCTTTTCAATGAGCAATGAGTTGCGCGAAGAATTGGATGCATGGATTGATCACAACTGGGACCCTGATCTAACAGTGCGTGAATGGTGGCAGCGCCTGTCCTCAGCGGGTTTCTCAAACCCTGGCCTAGCCGAGCCCTTCGGCCACGATTGGGGCCGAGCCGAAACCCGTGTGCTCGCTGCCGCGTTACGTGAGCGAAGAGCTATTGGATCGCCGGCAGGCTTGGGCATGTTGTTAGCGGCCCCGACAATTCTTGTTCACGGAAACGAATCTCAAATCGCGCGGTATGTTCCCCGCATCCTTGACGGCACTGACGCCTGGTGCCAGCTTTTCTCGGAGCCGGGCGCTGGGAGTGATTTGGCCGGTCTACAAACCAAGGCAGTCCGGGACGGCGACGAATGGGTCATCAGCGGTCAAAAGGTATGGACATCAGAAGGGAAGCACGCCGATCTGGGAATGCTCATTGCTCGAACTGACCCGAACGCACCCAAACACCGGGGAATCAGTTGGTTTGCATTCCCCATGAACCAAGAGGGCGTCGAAGTTCGGCCATTGCGCGAAATGACGGGTAGATCTTTATTCAACGAAGTATTTATTGATGAAGCTCGTGTGTCCCACGGCGACTTGATCGGCGAACTAAATGACGGTTGGCGCGTCGCGAACACGACTCTCATGGTTGAACGTGCCGGGATTGGAGGCGGACATGGAATGGCTTATGCAGCGGCACACCCGGGCAGCATTGCTGGTCATCTAGAAAAGTCAGCCGGATCTTTCGTCGGAAAGCGTCTGGCGTTAGCTGCCGGGGGAGTTGGCCCAGGAACCTTCCAGCTGCTTAGAGAACTTGCTGAGGAACGAGAAAAACTCGGTGATGGCCGCATTCGACAGGAGCTCGCGCGGCTACACACCGAACTCGAGTTGATGCGGATGAATTCTCAGCGCACTCGCCAAAAAAATCAGCAGACCGGCGGTGAGGGAAATCTTGCCAAACTCCTTATGACTTCAGCACTTCATCGAACCCGTGAGCTAGCTGGTTCAATACTTGGACCAGATATGGCTTTATGGGGTGACGAATCTGTTACCGGTGGAATGATCCAAGAAATGGCCGTGTTCTCTCCTGCCCCGTCAATTTATGGGGGCACAGATGAAGTGCAGCGAAACATCATCGGCGAAAGGGTGCTAGGTCTTCCCAAAGAACCGGGACCGGATAAGGACACTTCATTCGCTGAATTGTTGCAAAACAAGAAGGACTGGTGACCGCGACAGTTGGCGTCCGTCAAAGAAACTTTAGGTGAGTTTTTGCTCCAACCTAAATACCGACTTTGTGGATAAAAGCGAACGACGAGGCGCCTATGAGGACCCTCGGGTCGGAATAATGAAGAGACCTTCGGCGGTGATCAAAGGGTCGGCAAGTTGATCGGGAGCACCATCGTTGTCTTGACGAACAGTCAGTTCAACCTTGAGTTTGCGACCCTCACGGCTGGCTTCCCATGCTTCGAACCACACTGGATAATCAACCGGCACTCCTCCTCGGTAGTCGACCTCAAGGCGAGCCGTATAGGCAGCCTCGCCGATTACCACCATTAGATACCCCATGGTGTCGTCAACTAAGGCCGAAACCGCACCTCCATGAACTCTGCCGGGAGCACTTTCAAACGCAGCACCGAAAACAACTTTGCTCAGCACTCGATCGCCAGCACGACGCAGCTCAACTTCAACACCCATGGGATTGGCTGGGCCGCTAAAAGTTCGGTCACTGAAAGCGATGACTTCAGCCCCATCTATGGGTGGAGGGTCGCTATAGCGCCGCTCAAAATAGTCCGTTGGTCGAGGTATCGGGTCTGAGCGTTCAAAATTTGAAACGGCGATATCGGCCCATTCGGTGAGCGTTTCTAATTCAGAGTCACTGATTCGATGGCGGACGAAAGCGTTGCCCAGCCTACGCAACGCCTCAGCTGCGCGACTTCGCAGAAGGAACTGCGAATCCGGGTAAATCAGATGAAACCCTTCCGGCGGATGATCTTCAGCTTCAGTCATGGGAACCTATGCGATTGGGTTGATCGTAGGGGTAGTCAATGAGGCCACCACCAGGGTTCTCTGGGTCAAAGATCCAGTACTGACGGATCTCCTCGATGAGATTTCCGCGGAAGCTGTAGTGCTCACTTCCCCGCACTGAAAAATGTTTGCCAAGATGCTCACCTTCCATCGTCCATTCAATGGCCGCTGAATCGCCGCTCTCTACTACTCGTTCCACGACCCACCTAGCACCGGTCCATTTGGTCCGTATCTGATTCCAAAAGTTTCCGATGGAAATAGCGGTTGTAACTGGTGAATGATTCGTGTCGTAGATGACAGCGTTCTCAGTGAAATGCTTCGCAACGGCTTCTCCTGACCCTGAAGTGCATGCCTCAAAATAAGAATGAATGTGGTCTTCGTGGGTAGTCATAGTGAGATTTTCTCAGACGGACAGCTTCGCTGCATAAGCATGTGTGGTGAAAGACTGCCGATAGCTCCCACCAACTAAATCGATCTGTTCAGCGACTTGGTTCAAAAGATCGTCTAACACCGATGACTTAAGCATTCGGTGGTCAGATTGGGTCCGTAGATTTTGTACGTGCTCATGGGTACTTATCTTGAGCTCCCATGCGATCTGGAATTCCTCCACCGGTCCAAATAGGCCACTGAGTTCGATTTCTTCTGTGGGAGTTTCGGCGCTAATTGCTGCTTTAGAACCCGGTAACCGAACTGGGTACGGTTTGTTTTTGAACTCGGGCGCGAGTTCGGCGTAAATCAGATCAGTAGCCGCGTCGAACAGTCGCTCTCCTTGCTCAGGCCGGTTCCAAAAAACGCATAACCAACCGTTCGAACGAAGCATCGACCCCACGCGCTGAAAACGGGTGGCTGGGTTTGTCCAATGCCACGATTGTCCAGCTATCACCAAACCCGCTTTCCTCGCTGTACCTGTCCAACCATCAAGCGTGGCTTCTTCGACAGAAAACAAACCAGATTCTTGCAACTCTCGTAGTGCTATCGAAGCCATAGCCGGATCCGGCTCCAAACCTATGACCTCATAGCCCCGTCCGATGAGAGGAGCGGACGCTTTACCTGTGCCACACCCAACATCAACAACGAGATCAGTAGTTAAGGTCTCACAGGTCGTCAACATCCATTCGAAAAGTTCGTCAGGATATCGCGGTCGGTAACGGTGATAGATCTCTGCTACCTCACCAAAAACCAACGACTGCGACTTACGTTCAAACGGCATGACTGAAGTCAGTTAGTAGCCCATGAAAGCCAACGGCCATCTCGGTTCTCTAAACGAAGATTTAGCCCGAAACACTTCGAAAGAGACTCCGCAGTCAAGACTTGATCGAGAGGTCCGCAGGCCATAGCTGCACCATCCTTGAGTAACAAGCAGTGAGTAAATCCGGGAGGAATCTCGTCAGTGTGGTGAGTGACGAGCACCGTCGCTGGTGTATCAGGATCTGCAGCGACGACAGCCAAACTATTGACGAGTTGTTCTCTCCCAACTAGATCAAGCCCAGCCGTCGGTTCATCCAGCAACAGTAAACCCGGATTACCCATAAGAGTTCGTGCTAACTGCACCCGTTGCTGCTCTCCCGAGGACATTGTGTGAAATCGGCGAGTAGCAAGTGCTCCCGCATCGACTCGGGTCAGGCATTCCACCGCGGCTGCACGATCCTCGTCCGAGTAGTCATGCCACCAGGTTTCAAGCGCAGCGTGTCGAGCAGTCATAACGATGTCGACTCCCTGAATGTCTGCCCTGAACTGATCTCTAAGTGACGACGAAGCCAGACCGATGCGTTGACGGAGTGTCCGCACATCAGTAGCGCCCCACGTCTCTCCCAGAACCTCGACAGTGCCTGTAGTGGGGTAGCGGTAAAGCGACAAAACTCTTATGAGACTGGTTTTCCCGCTGCCGTTTGGACCTAGGACGACCCACCGTTCCGAAGGTAAAATATCGAGGTCTAACGGCCCTAAAACTGTTGTGCCTTCGTATTTCACGGAAACGTCTCGTAGCACGACGGTGGAAGAGGCGGCGGTCACAATGCCAGCTTGCCAGATTGAGTGGGCTAATCCGAAAGGGGAGATGTTTCAGTCGATGTATCGCTCTCGACGTGAGATGACCAAGTACGAAACATCTCCGAGTAGCGGCCACCTAGCTCAACCAACTCTTCATGTGTTCCCAACTCGATGATTCTGCCGTCATCGACCACAGCGACTCGGTCGGCTTTCATCGCCGTCGCTAGGCGGTGAGCGATCAGAACCGCTGTACGGCCCTCAAGTAAGTGCTCTAAAGCACGTTCTATTTGTGCCTCGGAACGGAGATCTAAGCTCGATGTTGCTTCGTCGAGAACAATTACACGCGGCCTCGCTACGAAAGCTCTGGCTAATGCGAGCAATTGTCGTTCCCCTGCTGATAAAGACACGCCCCGTTCATGTACCAGGGTGTCGATGCCATCAGTTAGCTGTTCGACCACCTCGTTGAGCCCAACACCACGGATTGCTTCGTTAATTTCTTCAGTCGTCGCATCAGGGCGAGCGAACGCGATGTTCTCGCGAATCGTCCCGTGGAAAAGAAAGGGTTCTTGGGGGACGACACCCAATTGCACTCGCAAAGAGTCGATATCCACTCCTCGAAGATCGTGGCCATCAATGGTTACTGAACCGGAACTGGGGTCGTAGAAACGGGTGATTAGTTTTGCGATCGTGCTTTTGCCCGCTCCGGTCGCACCCACCAGGGCGAAAGTCTCGCCAGGTTCAATCGACAAATCGACGTCACACAAAACATCGTTTCCTTCGCTGTAGGCGAAAGTCACAGACTTAAATTCGATGTGGCCTTCTATCGGCGGAAGCAAAGGAGCATCAGGTGCTTGAGTGATGGCTGGTTCAGTCTGGAGAATGTCTCCGATCTTCTGCAGTCCCGACTGTCCTTGTTGATACGTATTGTACAACTGCACCATCTGCTGAATTGGTGCAAAAAAAGTGTTAACAAAGAGAACGAAAGCCGTTAGTTCGCCCACTTGGAGCGACCCATCTATCACCATCCAACCACCCGTCAGCAGCACGATCGCTTGGGCTGCTATGCCTATGCCTTCGGTTGCAGGACCGTAGATAGCTCCAGCTCGCGCTGTGTACAAGTTGGCGTCAAGATAGGCACCGACGACGTTCCTGTGAAGCTCTGCATTTTGTCGACGTCGGTTGAGCGCTGCGATGACGCGAACTCCCGCAAGGTTCTCTGAGAGATCGGCTAAAACGGAAGCGATTCGATCGCGCACCTCGAAATAGCCGCGCTCACTGACGCCTCGGAACCACAGTGTCATAGCAATCAGCGGAGGTAGCACGAGAGCTAAGAGGAGAATCGCCAAAAGTGGGTTGTAGCAAAAGAGCACCACTGTGACCACCGAAATAGTGAGGGCCTGAATTACGAGGTTCACAAAGCCTTCGTTGACTAGCAGAGTCAGAGCCTCTACATCTGAGGTCATTCTGCTGAGCAACACCCCTGACTTCTCAGAGGTGTACCAATCGAGCCCCATCCGTTGGTAGTGACTGAATAGCTTTATACGAACGTCGTACATGATGTCTTCGCCAATTCGCCCGTTCCAACGCTGACGACAAAAACTGGTGATGGCGTTCACAAGGATGATCAATCCGAAAAGCCAAACTGTCCCGTACAGCGCATTGCGATCACGTTGCATGACGCCGTTATCGATGCCCTGCTGAGTCAATACGGGACCCAGAAGAGCGGTAACGGTTTCGATGGCTAGAAGAACCAGGCCCCAGAGAGCAACTGCGCGGCGTTTCTCGAACAATGCTCGAAGATTGAGTCTTGTGTGATCGGTAACAAATCGTTCGAATGAGAAAACGGGATCAGAGTGTTCGGGTTCCCCTCGCAGAATTCGTTCGGCCCCATCTTGCATCTCTGAAGGAACTCCAGCGAAGGGCAAGCCGGCGCTCGCACTTGATTGGGTTGCGCTTGGACCTCCAAAAGCCCCGCCCCCCGACGGCCCCATCATCACCATGTCTCGTCCTCATCGTCGGCAACCGTCGCCGCGAGTGTTTCTGCGTAACGGGGTTCGGTGTCTAGTAAGTGCTGATGAGAACCGTCGGCAACGACGCGACCGTCTTCCACCAGAACAACTCGTTCGGCCAGCGCAATTGTGGAAAGGCGATGTGCGATGACGACCGTGGTGCGCTCCCTCAGCAACTTGTTGAGAGATCCATGGATCCGCTCCTCAATCTCGACATCTATAGAGCTTGTCGAGTCATCTAAAATTACGACCGCTGGATCTTGAAGGAAAAGGCGGGCAAGTGAAATCCGCTGGCGTTGTCCGCCCGAGAGGTCGTAGCCCCGCTCCCCAATAATTGTGTCGTAGCCGTTCTCTAATCCGACGATGAAATCGTGCGCTTGGGCTGCGCGTGCCGCTTCTTCGACTGATTCTCTTGTGGAGCCAGGCCGACCATAGGCAATGTTCTCGTGGACGCTCGTAGAGAAAAGAAAAGGTTCGTCCGGGACCAGCGCTACGGCGCTGCGAAGACTCGCTTGAGTAACAGAAGAAATGTTTTGCCCATCCAACGAAATTGAGCCTTGTTGAATGTTGTAAAAGCGCATCAATAGTCGGCCGATGGTCGATTTTCCAGATCCGGTTCGGCCGACGATGGCGATGCTTTGGCCAGCGGGAATTTCGAGCTCGAAATCGTGGAGAACCTTCGGCGGGTTCTCTACACCCTGAGTTCCACCGACCGTCTCAGTTCCGTAACCGAAGGTGACCCTGGAAAAAGAAATGTTCCCTCCGGATGGGACTAGATCAACCGCTCCAGGTTTGTCGTCGACAGCCAGAGGCTCGTCAAGTACTTCAAAGATGCGTTTCGCTGATGCTTTAGCTCTTTGACCCAGAATTAACAGCATCCCAATAAATCGGAACGGAGCTTGCAGAAGAAGGATATACAAGTTGAAGGACACCAAATCACCGACGCTGAGCGAGCCGTCGATGGTTTGCAACCCCCCAATCAGTAGCACCGCTGCCAATGCCAGTCTGGGGAAGTTCTCTATGAACGGTGTGTGGGAGGCTCGGGTTCTGTGTTGAACAAGGTTCGCCCATCGCAGGCGTTCCGCCCCCCGAGCGAGAGCCTCAATCTGTTGACGCTCCGCCGCGAATGCTTTGACTACTCGGACCCCGTTCACTGATTCATCAACGACGGTTGCTATTTCGGCTTGCCGTGACTGAACCACCCACGAAAGTGGGAACATAGTCGCTCTTAGCCGTTGGCCAATAGCGAAGACTCCAGGTAGAGCGATCATTGTGATTGCCGTTAAAGAGAGGCTGATGTCGGCCATTAGGCCGATCGCAACAACGAAACTTAAAAATTGCACCGCCATGATTGGGGCAAAGGCCATAAACATTTGAACTGATCTGATGTCGGAGTTAGCTCGACTAATTATTTGACCGCTTTGAACTCGGTCATAGAAGGCAAAAGATAATCGTCCAAGGTGTTGGAAAAGCATGGTCCGCAGTTGGTATTCAACTCTGAAAGCCATTCCGTAAAGGCCATACCTGTACCCAAAGGTCGCGCCTGCTCGAGCTACCCCCAGAACCAACAGGGCCAAGACGAAGACCCATAGGCTCCGGCTTTGGTCAATGAGCGCACCATCGATCGCGAGCCCGATCACCCTAGGAACGAGAATTTGGGCGGACATCGCCACTAGGGCGGCGAGCACTGACCAAAAAATTCTGCGGCGGTGAGTTACGACGATCGGGCTGATGCGTTTCAGCCAGCCCTGAGATGCATCAGCGGTTATAGCAACATTTACGGGAGGATAAGTGGACCAGTCGCGCACCGGTTCGAAGGTGGCGTCGTCCATATGCATTGTGCTGAGGGTACCTTGGCGCTAAGCAAGCGCGGATAGAGATTGATTTGCGGAGGTGTTGGTCATCTTGGGCGTAACTGCAGTGCTAGTTCTCGTCGCTCTCAACGGGATTTTTGTTGCCGGCGAGTTCTCTCTTGTCGCGGTTGACGTTGAACGCGTCGAGCTAATGGCTAATGGCGGGCATCGACGAGCGCGCCTTGTGAGACGCCTACTGAGTCGACTCAGTTTCCACCTCGGAGGAGCCCAGTTAGGCATTACCGTCACCTCTTTGCTTTTGGGTTTACTTGCGGAAGACACCATTGGGCCCTTACTTGACTATGTGCCGGGCGTGGGTCTGATAACGGGGCCCGCACGAGCGGTGATTGCCATCGGAATCGCCGCTCTCATTCAGATGGTGTTTGGCGAACTCGCTCCGAAAAATCTTGCAATATCAAGACCTCTGAGCACAGGTCTATGGCTTGCCCCCATTCTTCGCGCCTACGGCCTCCTGACAGCGCCGGTCACTTTGGCTTTCAATGGATTGGCAAATTTGCTTCTCCGCGCTGGAGGTATCGAACCGGTTGAGCAGTTACGTTCGCTTCGGTCACTTGAAGATCTTGAGCACTTAGTTCGAGTGTCAAGCGCCCGAACTCTGAGCGAAGATGAGGCAATTCTCATTTCGCGCACGCTGCGTCTATCCGGGAAAGATGCCGCGGATGCTCTGACCCCGCGAACCTCGATGGTCGTCGTGGAACGCTCCGCCAAAATCTTTGACCTCGTCAAGGCGTGCAAAGAAAGCGGCTATTCACGGTTCCCTGTAGTTGGCGACGACATCGATGACATTGTCGGAATCGTCGAGGTGAGAGACGTTTTTGCTATCACTGCCGCAGGTCGAGAAAGTGCTCCTCTGTCAGACATTTTGCGATCGGTTGTTGTTGTTCCTGAGCACCGAGAACTTGATGGCGTCCTAGTTGACCTAGAAGCCGCAAGCAGCCGGCTAGCGGTGGTAGTTGATGAACATGGAGGTACCGCCGGACTTATCACCCGAGAAGATATTTTGGAGGAACTGGTTGGCGATATAGCAGACGAGTACGACGAACCCGCCCCGGTTACAGCGAGTCGGTCAGACGGCCGAGTGGTTGTGGCAGGAACGAGTTCAAAGGACGAAGTTGAAGAGCTTCTAGGTTTACGTTTGCCTCAAGGACCGTTCGAAACTCTCGCCGGGTTTGTTTTGCAGCAGTTCGGCGCGATTCCTGAAATCGGGCAAAGTATCGAATGGCGTGGTTGGGTTTTCGAGGTGGTGCGAAAGGACAATCTAAGACTCGCTGAGATTGCCGTTGAAAGTATCGATGTTTCGCGGAGTCATTCCCCTGAAGGCGGGGCAACCCAATGACGCTTTTGGCTATTGCAGTCGGATCACTCTTGATTGCTTTCAACGGTGCATTCGTTGCTTTGGAGTTTGGCCTAATCGGAGCCATGCGGTCAGCGGTCGACTCAGCAGCCCGCGAAGGCAGCCGTTCAGCGGTTGCAGCCCAGCGCCTTCAAAGCGATGTCCTAACGACATTAGGCGGCGCACAGTTAGGGATCACGGTCTGCTCGCTGATAGTTGGGCGATTGGCCGAACCAGCCGTAGCGTCCGTAGTGGAGAGTCTTGTGTCTCAGTTCGTTGAGATCAGCGAGACCCTTTTGCATTCAATCAGCTTCGCTTTTGCATTAGGCCTTGTCGTAATAGTGCACATGGTGATAGGTGAGATGGTCCCCAAGAACCTTGCCATCACCGGCCCGGAACGAACATTGCTGTTCTTAGCTCGACCGATGGCGGCCTATCTGTTGGTAGCGCGGCCCATTGTCGGCTCCCTTTTGTGGTTTTCGAATGGGATTCTCCGCTTAGTGCGTGTCGAGCCAGCATCGGAGATCGATGAGGCCGCGACCAGTGCCGAGCTTTCGTTAATGATCGATGAATCTCATGACCAGGGACTCATTGATCACGAGGAATACGCATTGATCGAGAGTGCACTGGCGTTTAGCGAAACGCTCGCGACTGCAGTAATGGCGGAAATGAATCAGGTGCACTCCGTTGCCGTGAACTGCCCGATATCAGAAGTTGAGAGTCAAATTGTGGCAACAGGACACACACGGCTTGTTGTGCATGGTCGCGACATTCATGATGTCCGCGGCTTCGTGCACAGCAAAGACCTCTTGGCTCTGGAAGGACCGAATCAGCTATTGACCTCAGAGCTCATTAGGCCGATGTTGCGAGTCGACCCTGACGCTACTTTGCCTGATGTGTTGCAACTCATGCGACGATCACAGATCCATCTAGCGCTCGTTACCTCCGAAGGAACCAACCACGGAGTACTAACCCTGGACGATGTTATGCGAGGGTTAGTAGGCGGGCTAATGGAAGAAGGTTAAGGACTTGATTCGCGATCTGATCCGTCTTTAGGCACCCACAGCGTGATACCCGCCGTCGACGTGGACGATTTCGCCAGTCGTCATTGGAAACCAATCTGACATCATCGCTAGCGTCGTTCGAGCAACCGAATTCTGGTCGTGGACATCCCAGCCCATCGGTGCTCGTTCTTGCCACGCGTCTTCAAAGTCCCCAAACCCGGGAATAGACTTAGCTGCCATCGTCCGAATTGGCCCAGCCGATACAAGGTTCACTCGTATACCTTCAGGGCCCAACGACTTCGCGAGATAACGAGCGGTTGACTCAAACGCAGCTTTAGCGACCCCCATCCAGTCATAAACAGGCCAGGCGACAGAGGCATCGAAAGTCAGTCCGACGACACTGCCCTTGGCTTCTGCCAGCAATGGATGGAGGCCTCCAGCAAGTGCCTTGAGACTGTAAGCAGAGATATGTAACGCGACGCTGACATCCTCCCAATCTGCATTGAGAAAATTGCCACCCAGGCACGATTCAGGAGCGAAACCTATGGCGTGCAACACGCTATCTAAGCGCCCCCAGCGGTCCTGAAGATCGAGGAAAACGGTCTCGATTTGCTGAGGTTCAGTTACGTCCAGAGCTAAGACATCGCAAGGTTCGGGCAACTTGCGGGCAGTCCTCTCCGTAAGCCTCATACCCCGGCCAGCGCCAGTGAGCACAACTTCGGCGCCCTCCAATTGGGCCAATTTCGCTACCTCGAATGCTAATGAAGCATCCGTTAATACCCCAGTGATCAGCAGCTTTTTGCCGTCCATCAGACCCATAAGGGTTGTCCTCCGTTTAGTGCATTGGGCGCCGTGTGTCGGAGCCATTGTCACAACTCGCGTAATGAAGTCACCGTATCTCTCCCTCGGACAGTACCGTGGCACTTCATGCGGATCGGGATCGTTGGCGGAACTGGACCAGCTGGCTCGGCATTAGCAGCACGTCTGGCTGATATCGGTTACGAAGTAGTGCTTGGCTCGCGTTCAAAGTATCGCTCCATGGAAGTCGTGGATGCTCTCATCGAGCGGTGGCCTGAACGCGAATTAGATATTTTACCATCAGACAACATTGGTGCCGCCGAATGCGAATTTGTAGTGATTGCTACCCCTTGGGACGCAGCGGCGATCACCGCTCGAAGTGTTAAAGACCAGGTTCGAGGGAAAGTAGTGGTGACGATGTCCAACGCCTTAGCGCGCGTTGATGACGAGTTCGTTCCGCTCATACCTCCACGCGGCTCGGTTGCGGCATCCGTGCAGTCGTCGTTGCCTGATTCGAAAGTCGCGGCGACATTGCAGCATGTTCCAGCGCAGGAATTAGGCAATCTAGACCAACCGCTCGATAGCGACATTCTTATTTGTAGCGACGACCAGGAAGCCACGGAGTTAGTAGCAGAAATCGTAGGCAAGATCCCCGGTGCAAGAGCTTTGGATTGTGGCAATTTGTCGAACGCCACCGCCATCGAAGCGTTCACGGCCGTTCTCCTTCAACTCAATACTCGATATCAGACCAGAGTCGCCCTGAAACTTGTAGGCCTGGAATGAGGTCTTTCCTGGCGAGGGTCTTCTAGTGGATGGCCTTGATCGCATTTGGGCGAGTTGGCGCCAGGACTACGTAAGTGGTGAGACGGGCGAAATCTCGAGCGCCTCTCAAGGCAAATGTGTTCTTTGCTCGGTGTTGGACCTCCGTACGACCCACCCAGAACAGTTAGTTCACGCCGGAGAAACTGCGGCGGTCATCTTGAACGCCTATCCCTACAACACAGGGCATGTCATGGTCCTTCCCTATGGCCACGTGGCTACCTTCGATGATCTAAAAGAGGCAGCGCGACACGAGATGTTCGACTTGGTGGTGAGAGCTATCGCAGCGATCGAAAGTGCTTACACCCCCGACGGAGTGAACATGGGAGCCAACTTGGGCAAGGGAGCCGGCGCCGGGATACCCGATCATCTTCATGTGCACGTGCTACCGCGCTGGGATGGCGACACGAACTTCATGACCACCGTCGGCGGCGTTCGGGTTTTGCCTGAATCTCTAGACTCAACGCTTGAACGCCTCCGCTCTGCTTTCGCTTGAACGCTTAGTAAATATTGACTGGCGACAGGTAGCGTGAAGCACGTGGACAACCGCGAAGTGGGTGATGAACTCCCCGAGGACCTCGACCGCGGGTTCGTGGGTGCTTACAAGTTCCCCAATAATAAACGCCGACGACTAACAGGCGCTCTATATCTAGCGATTGCAATCGCGGTAGGAACCGGGTCTATTTTGGTGCCCGGCGATCCCGTCCTCGTTAACGCCGGACTGTTGATTGGATGCAGCGGACTTGGTCTTTTCGGTTTGTACAGCCTTGCAGCCGGACGCGGATTCGGTCTTGATGAGAACGCAGCGCTGGTGTCAGCTAACCAGGCGGTTGGTTTCCCTGTTGGTCATGCCAGTGCGCAACTAGGTTGGCGAGGCTTAATGAGCCGTCCCACGTGGAAGATACTCGTGTTCTCAGCTGAGGATCCGCCGGTCAGCAGGGGACTTGTCCTGGTTGATGCCATCGATGGAACCATCGTCGACGCATACGTAGAGGACAACCCAGAAGATTGGATCCGAACAGCGGAATCTGAGGACGACTCAAAAAGTCGTATCTGATGTTTGACGGAAACTTTCGCAATGCGGTTGATCGCATAGTTGGGCCCATTGGGCGAGGACTGTCTCGGCTCGGCATAAGTGCCGATTTCCTCACCTGCATCGGACTGTTGATGTCAGTTGCAGCTTGCGTGTTGATCGGTCAAGGACAACTGCGTTTGGGACTCACATTTCTGATTCTGACTGCCGTCCCAGATCTGTTAGACGGCGCAGTCGCCTCAGCGGCCGGCACTTCCTCAAAACGAGGAGCTTTCTTCGATTCGACAGCCGATCGTGTGACCGACGGCTTGTTGTTATGTGGCATTGGATGGCACCTGGCTGAAAGTAACGGCGGGAAGATAGTGCTGCTCCCGATGGCCGTTCTAGCGGTCTCCTCGCTGATCAGCTATGAGAGAGCAAAGGCGGAATTGTTGGGATATCAAGCCAAAGGTGGCTTGATGGAACGCGCCGAAAGGATGGTCATCCTCGGCTTTGGCTTGTGTTTCGAAGCCATCCTCGTTCCAGTGCTATGGGTCATGCTTGCACTGACCTCAGTGACCGCGGTGCAGAGGTTCTTTAAGGTGTGGCGCCAAGCAACCCGCGATATTCAATCTTCCAACCGTCAGGACTGATCGTGTCGGGCCAAGGTGTCACGACGCTTTACCGAGTCGGAGCTACCGCCGCACGGGCCCTACCCGGCCCATTAGCCGCCGCTCTGCCGAAGGTGGCTGCGTTTCCCCTCAGCAGATTCCTTCCTCAAAAGCGGCGGATGGTCGAACGTCACATGAGGCGAGCGATGGGTAGCAGCGCGACCGCTGATGAAGTCAAACGTGCGGCAAAAAACGCGTTCGCTTCATACTGCCGTTACTGGATCGAATCGTTTCGCCTGCCCTCTATCAAGAACTCGCGGCTCTCTCACGGCATAGAAGTTCCCGATTACCAATACGTTGAACAGGCACTGGAACGCGGTAAGGGCGTCATCCTTGCCCTTCCGCACTTAGGTGGCTGGGAATGGGCCGGATTTTGGATGGCGACGGTTAACAAACTACCGATCACTGTCGTCGTCGAGCCGATTGAACCCCCGCAACTGTTTGACTGGTTCGCTGGCTTTCGGTCAAAACTAGGAATGAAAGTTGTTCCTATTGGCCCATCAGCAGGAGCCGAAATCGCAGCCGCCTTGAAACGAAACGAGATTGTTTGTCTCCTCTGCGACCGGGATATTTCCGGGAGCGGCATCGAAGTCGACTTCATGGGGGAACACACCACTTTGCCGGGCGGGCCGGCACTCCTGGCCCTTCGTACCGGAGCCACGGTTCTTCCGACGGCGGTTTACTTCCAACCCCGAGGCCAACATATTGGGGTTGTTCGGCCGCCGCTCAACACCAATCGTCAAGCAACAATTAGAGAAGACGTCAAGCGAGTGACAGCTCACTTAGCCGACGAACTAGCGCTCCTTATCCAGCGAGCGCCCGAACAATGGCATCTCTTCCAACCTAATTGGCCGAGCGATTTATCTTCTGAAGTTTGAAAGTCACTCGAATTCTGGTGGGTCTTTGCACCTCCATCACGTAGCGTTGGTCGCCGTGAGGATCGGAATTGTCTCGCCCTACAGTCTCACCAGTCCGGGAGGCGTCCAGACTCAAGTTCTCGGATTAGGTAGAGCCCTGGGTCGCCTTGGGCATCGGGTACGAATTTTAGGTCCGTGTGATGGAGCCCCTCCCGAACCAGGAGTGACTCCTTTAGGCGCGAGCATCCCAACATTTGCTAACGGATCGGTCGCACCGATAGCTCCCGATCTAGCCTGCACTCTTCGGACGATTCGTGCCCTACGCGACGAAGAATTTGATGTCATACATATCCACGAACCGATCTGTCCGGGACCTTGCCAAACGGCACTATTTCTCCGAAACGCACCGATCGTGGGGACCTGGCACGCCGCTGGAGGCAGCAAGGCCTACCTCACGCCGGGTGTCCACTGGCTTGCCAGTCGAATGAATGTTCGGGTAGCGGTCTCCAAAGAAGCGAGCGATATGGCGCGCGAAGCCCTCGGAGGTGACTACGAGGTGACCTTCAATGGCATCGAGATCGAAAGCTTCCACAACTCGTCAGCGAAGCACACCTCAGGTCCGACGATCGCATATCTAGGGCGGCACGAACCGCGCAAAGGTTTAGAGGTGCTACTTCAATCAGTCGTGTCAATGCCAGAGAAAGTAACGCTGTGGGTTATGTCCGACGGCCCTCAAACCGAAGAACTGCGTTCACGGTATGGCTCTGACGAGCGGGTGAAGTGGTTGGGAGCGGTAAGCGATGAAGAGAAAATATCGAGATTGAAGGGGGCCGATGTCTTTTGCGTGCCTTCCCTCCGAGGGGAGAGCTTCGGAATTGTGCTTCTCGAAGGAATGGCGGCGGGCACGCCGGTAGTAGCGAGCGACCTGCCGGGCTATCGCAATGTTGCTAAAGGAGGCGACGAGGCATATTTGGTTACACCTGGCGATGTTCAAGCGCTGAGTTCAGGGTTGAGACGTGTGCTCGAAGACAAGCAACTAGCAAGTCAACTGTCGCAAGCAGGGTTGAGCCGAGCAGCAGAGTTCTCGATGGCTCGACTTGCTGAGATTTATGTTGAGTTGTATCAACGCGCGATCGAAATCGAACTCAAAGATCCCGAAAGAGGTGGTTGGCGCGAAGAGTTGAGTCGAATGATCGGCCACTCGAGATGAACAGGCCACTGTTTCCACCTCATTGAGCGGGTATCAATGCCCCGCCGCTCGGACCTCTACACTGCGACTTCGAGCCACTGACCGACATCGGAGATACGAAAAGCAAATGGAGAACTGGAGCGATAGAAACCAACAGCGCGCAGTTCGACTTAGCATCATGTTTTGGTTATCGGTCCTGCTGACTTCTGTATTCGTATGCGCGGTTGGGCTGAGCGAACTCGTACCAATTTGGATATCAGTGCCAGCTGGCTTAGCAACCTTCGGCGCAGTTGCGTGGTCGTCTAAAGAAGCAGAGCGTCGGCTCATCGCAGGGTGCGGAGAAACTGAAGTAGCGACAGATAGCTACCCGCGGTTGGAGAATCTGGTTGACGCCTTATGTCTGACTACCGGTATCTCACCCCCTGAGGTTCGCGTACTTCGATCACCGGCGCGCAATATCGCCGCTGTTGGACGTCTGCCCCACAAATCAACGCTGCTAGTCACTACCGGACTTCTTGAGAACACCAGCCGTATAGAACTCGAGGCAGCGCTCGCTAATCGGATCGCTCAAATAGCGAATTATCGGGTGGCCGTGATCAGCACGACGCTAAGTACCTTTTGCTTAACCTTGGGGTCATCGCGCTTTCGAGTTCAACCTTTTCTCCTTTTGGACCTCTTAACGAGGGGCCGACTGACTAGCGATCTTGAGACCAGCAACGATTTCTATGGCGACTCAGCGGGAGTAGCGGTTACCCGATATCCACCTGGGATGATTGAGGCGCTTGAGGTTTTCGAGAATCAACACCATTTGCCCGAAGTCGACCCCATCACAGCACCGCTATGGCTGGTCGACCCGTCAAGCGCGGGAGAGCAAACGAGTATTCAAGCTCGGATCGCCTCGCTCCGCGAGATGTGATTTCCAGACCATGCGACGCGGAATTGCATTTGGCTTCTGCGCGGCACTTCTAGTCTCCTGCGCCGCTGATTTACGTGATGACGTCAAGGGAGTCACTAACAACTCGGCAGTAACGACATCTGCGATCGCTACAACCACGACATCGATCAACGAGCATCTCCGCCAACCTGAGGGTGATGAGCCCCAAACAACAACTACGACTTCAACCGCGTCATCTCCCACCACCACCAGGTTTCAATCCTCAGACAATCAACAACAAACAGAAGTGTCCCAAGCGCCTTATAGGGGGACACCAATACCCGAAGCCACCCTTGCGGCACCGCGTTTGGCCTTAAAGATTGATAATGCACCAACTGCAATGCCCCAACAAGGGATTCAAGAAGCCGACCTTGTCTTCGAAGAACTAGTCGAAGGGGGACTGACGAGGTTTCTAGCGATCTTTCATACACAAGTGCCTGAGATGGCCGGGCCCGTGCGCTCCGGTCGCTCAACCGACATCCCACTCTTGATGCCATTCGACGGAGCACTATTTGGATGGAGCGGAGCAAACTGGGCGTTTCGTAAGTTGCTTGACTCAGTGGCAGTGACTGACGTTGGGGTGTACCGCAAGCCATCTGATTACTGGCGGCGAACGGATCGGACCACGCCTAGCAACTTATGGGCGCGTAGCGAGAAACTACTTCGACATGCACCCGACGACCTCCCTCCCGCAGAACCGATATGGCCCTTTCGCGCTCTTGGCCAGCCAGTCACTTCAGAAGCTGAACCCACCGACGGTGTCGACATCACCTGGGGTTCGACCGACGTGTCCTTTAGATGGGCCGCTGAACTCGGCGGGTGGCAACGATTCCAGAACGGTGAGCAACACCTAGTCGCTGACGACGAAGGTGATCTAGTTGCCCTGGTTCCTGAGAATGTTGTCGTTCAGTTCACCAAGTACGTCCTAAGCAACGAAATCGATTCGAATGGTGCACGAATTCCGATTGCTCAGTTAACTGAAGGAAAAGGAAGGGCATGGATACTTACCGATGGCAAAGTCATCGAGGGCCGCTGGAACAAACCCAATATCACCGTCCACACTCAATTCACTGATGCCACAGGGACCACGGTAGCTATGGCACCGGGATCAACGTGGATTTTGCTCGTCCCAAGAGATGCTGCCACTTTGATCAACGAGAGCGACTAGATAGACCTGACTTGTTCGGCAATCTGCGGGCTTAGACTGTGAGGATGGCTGAAAGTAACAGCGGTTCAAACTCTCAAATCGGCACCGTGCGTGTTAAAAGAGGATTAGCTGACATGCTTCGGGGCGGCGTGATTATGGATGTGGTTACCCCAGCCGAAGCAAAAATTGCAGAAGACGCTGGCGCCGTAGCGGTGATGGCCCTAGAGAGAGTCCCTGCCGACATACGACGCGATGGCGGAGTCGCTCGAATGAGCGACCCTTCAATGATTGAAGCGATACAAGAGACAGTCACAATTCCCGTAATGGCTAAAGCTCGGATTGGTCACTTCGCTGAAGCTCAGGTGCTTGAGTCGCTTGGGGTCGACTACGTTGACGAATCGGAAGTGCTGACCCCAGCTGATGAAGCTCACCACATTGACAAATGGGCGTTCACTGTTCCGTTCGTGTGCGGCGCTACCAACCTCGGTGAAGCATTGCGCCGAATTTCCGAAGGTGCATGCCTGATCCGGTCAAAAGGCGAGGCTGGAACAGGAAACATTGTCGAAGCAGTCCGTCACTTGCGTTCAATCTTGGGGGATATTCGTAAACTCACCCAAGCTGACGCAGCTGAATTGTTTGACTGGGCGAAACGTTTGCAAGCTCCGCTGGGTCTCGTACAAGAGGTTGCTGAGACTGGGACGTTGCCTGTGCCGATGTTCTGCGCTGGCGGTATCGCTACTCCCGCCGATGCCTCTCTAGTGATGCAGCTCGGAGCCCAATCGGTTTTTGTCGGCTCGGGGATCTTCAAAAGCGAAGACCCGGCACCTCGAGCTAAAGCCATCGTCGAAGCAACCACGCACTACCGGGACCCAGCAATGGTCGCGAAAGTGAGCCGAGGGTTGGGAGACGCGATGCCCGGTCTAGAACTAGGCGAGCTTGACACAAAGCTCTCCGAACGCGGCTGGTAGACGGCCAAGTTGTCGCCGCTCGTCGGGGTTTTGGCCTTACAAGGCGCCTCAGGAGAGCACACTGATGCACTGCGAAAGTTGGGGGTCCGCGCCCTAGAAGTCCGGATGCCAGAAGACCTTGAGGCCATTGACGCCATAATCCTGCCAGGCGGCGAGTCAACAACTATTTCCATGCTCTTGGAATCGAGCGGAACCTTTGAGCCGTTACAAGAACTTCTTTCTCAAGGCCTTCCCGCTTTTGGCACGTGTGCCGGCATGATCATGTTGTCCAACAAAGTCTTAGATGGTCGAACTGATCAGCGAAGTTTTGACCGGATAGATATTTCCGTACGCCGCAATGCCTTTGGACGCCAGATCGCGAGCTTCGAAACCGATATTGATGTGGTTGGACTCGGGGAGCCCTTCCCGGCGGTGTTCATTCGCGCACCGGGCGTAGAGACAGTCGGTCCTGAAGTTGAGGTTCTAGCAACGGTCAAACTTGATGAGCAGCCCGAAATACCAGTCCTTTGTCGTCAAAACAACGTCTTGGTTTCTAGCTTCCACCCGGAGCTAACGGAGGACCTTCGCCTGCACCAAATGTTCCTTAGCGAGCTATAAGGACGGCAGCGAAATGCGGTCCGTAGATACGAACCTTCGCATCATGCAATCTCGGTGGCACAATATGACCCGGAGGTATCTAAGTGTCCGGGCATTCCAAATGGGCGACCATCAAACACAAAAAAGGTGCTGCTGACAAAGCTCGAGGCAAGCTCTTCGCGAAGCTCATCCGTCAGGTCGAAGTAGCAGCTCGCGAAGGCGGAGGCGATCTAGATTCGAACGCCAACCTTCGCACGATGTACCAGAAGGCACGCGACAACTCCGTGCCGCTCGACACTATCGAACGGGCGATCAAACGTGGGACAGGTGAACTCGAAGGGGTTAGCTACGAACAAGTCACCTACGAAGGATACGCGCCACATGGCATAGCAATGTTCGTTGACGTCTTGACTGACAACCGAAATCGAACAGGGGCGGAGATCCGCAGCGTCTTTACTCGAGCCGGAGGATCTCTAGCCGAACCGGGCGCTGTTGCATGGCAATTTGACCGCAAAGGAGTGGTGTTGGTACCAGGCAGTCTCGACGAGGACGACGTGATGTTGGCCGCGCTAGAAGCTGGAGCCGAAGACGTTGTAGTTGAGGGTGAACTATGGAGGGTGACAACCGATCCTTCCAACACCATTGCGGTCCGAGAGGCGCTCGAAGAATCTGGTATCGAAATATCTTCCACCGATCTCATCTATTTGCCTCAAAATGTCATCGAACTTTCCTCAAGCAACGATGCCCGCCAGGTCATGGCCGTAATGGATGCCCTAGACGACCATGATGACGTCCAGGGCGTTTACGCGAACTTTGACGTGCCAGATGAAGTTCTTGCGGAGCTTACGGAAGACTGATCGGCACCCCCGGGGTAGTGCGGTAGAATCGAACCTGTGTTCGTTCTGGGAATTGACCCTGGCCTATCCCGATGTGGGTATGGCGTTGTGGAGCAGGTGGGCAATAAGCCCGAAGCGGTAGCTATCGGTGTGATCCGTACTCCACCCAAAGCCGCGACGGCTAACCGCTTGGCAGCTGTGCATAGAGAATTTCAAGAATTAATTGAGGAACATTGCCCAGATGTGGTGGCGATAGAACGAGTTTTTTTTCAGGTGAACGCGCGCACTGCCATGAGTGTTGCTCAAGTAAGCGGACTTGCTATGGCGGTAGGTGCGGCAGCGGGCGCCGAAGTTGTCGAATACACCCCAAACCAAGTGAAAGAAGCTGTGGCAGGTTGGGGAAACGCGACCAAAGAACAGATGCAGCGTATGGTTCAATCTCTGCTCTCCTTACCTGATCTTCCAACACCCCCAGACGCAGCTGATGCCGCCGCTGTGGCACTTTGCCACCTCGCTCACGCATCAACTCGTCGGCTCGAAAAGGTTTTTAAGGTCTGATGATCGGCTCGCTTCGTGGTTCGCTTATAGACAAAGACCCTGAAGGAGAAGTCGTAGTAGAAGTCGGCGGACTTGGGTACCGAGTCACCGTAAACCTTGGAACTCTCGTGGAACTACCAGAAATAGGCGCCGAGGTATTTGTGCATGTTCATCACCACATCCGAGAAGGCGACCAACAGCTGTACGGATTCGCGACGCTGGCTGAACGCAAGTGCTTCGAATCTGTCATCGGGGCCCATGGAGTGGGTCCGGCGCTGGCGATGGCGGTTTTGGCCACCCTGCCCCCCGACGAACTGCGCCACGCTGTGGCTAGCGATGACGTGGAAGCCTTGTGTTTAGTGCCCGGGGTTGGAAAAAAAACGGCGCAGAGAATGGTTTTGGAGTTGAAGAATCGCCTTGAGATATCCGAGCTTGATAACAGCGAACTAACGATCAACAACCGGACTGTTTCTACCGCTCTAAGCGATATCCGCGACGCCTTAGCGCAAATGGGTTTCGCAACCGAAGAAGTGCGGCGCGCGGTGGAGGGCCTCGAAGGAGATGACACTTCGATCATGCTTCGTTCCGCCTTACAGCGTTTGGCGACCAAATGACTGAGAATGATTGGGGCCGAGAAGAGGGATTTCGCCGCACCGAAAGCGAGAATCGGGATGAAATTCTCCGAGCTGACACTGTGGGAGAAGAGCAAGACGAAGTTGGGTTGAGACCTCGACTGTTGGAAGAGTTCGTTGGTCAATCTGAGCTTAAAGATCACCTGAGGGTCGTGCTAGACGCGGCTCGCGCTCGAGAGCAAACACCGGATCACGTGCTCTTTGCGGGCCCGCCCGGGCTTGGGAAAACAACCCTCGCCGGAATTGTGGCGGCGGAACTCGGGGTCGTTATGCACGTGACCTCAGGTCCAGCCATCGAACGGGCTGGCGATCTCGCCGCGATCCTCACGAATTTAGGCGACCGCGACGTCTTATTTATCGATGAGATTCACCGTCTACCCAAACAGGTTGAAGAAGTTCTATATCCGGCGATGGAGGACTTTCAGCTAGATGTCGTGCTCGGCAAAGGGCCCGCGGCTCGGTCGATTCGCTTCGATCTACCAGCTTTTACTTTGGTGGGGGCCACAACCAGAACTGGATTAATTGCAGGGCCTCTGCGAGATCGTTTCGGCTTAGTGGAGCGTCTCGATTATTACGCCTCGGTCGAGCTTCAAGCCATCGTTGAAAGGGCGGCAGGCATTCTTTCCGTCTCGGTTGATTCTGACGGCGCAGCTGAGATTGCTAGTAGAAGCCGGGGGACCCCGCGAATAGCGAACCGGCTACTACGTCGGGTCCGCGATTATGCAGAGGTGCGCGCTGACGGTGTCATTGATGTCGAAGTAGCACGCGATGGATTAGCCCTGTTCGGTGTAGATGAACTTGGGCTTGACAAAGTTGACCGGTCGATTCTCAAATCGATTGCTGTGCTGCACGAAGGCGGCCCAGTGGGGTTATCCACTCTTTGTATCAGCGTGGGAGAACAACCTGAAACTCTTGAAGATGTCTATGAACCGTTTTTAATACAGCAAGGACTTCTCCAACGTACGCCGCGGGGTCGGGTGGTCACGAGAGCAGCATTCACCCACCTAGCAGTCGATCCCCCAGACCGTTTTTCGACAAGGCGCTCGTTATTCGAATAATGATGGCTTCGATCAGGTGAACTCAGACCGTCTTTGGTATGCCGCATACGGATCAAATGTTCTTCGAGCACGATTCCTTCTTTATCTCAGAGGCGGAAGTTACCAGAAGGGTCACCGAGAACATGTGGGAGCCCGTGACCGCCAAGAACCCGGCCGCGAGTCGCCAGTAATACACGGTCCATGGCATTTGCATTTCGGATTGTCTTCTTCGCTATGGGGCGGCGGTGTCGCCTTCTTGGACCCCGACAATGACCAAGGTGCAAGTGTTCGTTGTTGGAATATCACACAGGAACAATTTGTGGACGTTGCCGCTCAAGAGAATGGGATGCTTCCCGGGGACCTCGAGATAAATATCGACAAAGTGGTGGCAGAGAAACAGGCCGAAATTGGCACCTCCTGGTACGCCCGCGTTGTTTGTCTCGGTGAATATCGAGGCCAACCAGTGATGACATTCACGAGCTCTCAGCCACCAAAACCGAGCCCGCCCGGGGAGGCATATCTGAAGGTGATTCTGGGAGGCTTCTTAGAAGCAGAGCCAACCCTGCTTGGTCAACACGTTGACCGGCTTTTACGAGCTGAGGGTGTCGCTCCCCAATGGAGTCGGGAAACTCTAGTAGGACTAGTAAATCGAGCCACCTAACATCAACGACATCATGAGTGCTGAGCGTGCTGTTCAGAACATGAAGGAATTTGACTACGAGCTCCCTGAGCGCGCTATTGGCCAATACCCGGCCGATCCGCGCGACAGCGCGAAACTGTTGGTCGACCGGGGAAGCCTGCACGAACCCGAGCACCTCACCGTCGCCAACTTGCCCGAACAGTTAGGTCCTGGCGATCTGGTAGTTATCAATGAAACCCGAGTTATTCCAGCGCGGCTTCCGCTACGAAAGGTCAGCGGCGGTGCTGTTGAGGTGCTGTTACTTGAGCCAACTCAACAAGGGTGGACGGCGTTAGTTCGACCGGGACGTCGAGTGAAGAACGGAACCGAGTTGCGCAGTGATCGAGACCCAGACCTACAGGTCACCGTTGGAGAAAAGATTGGTGAGGACGGCCAAAGGGAAGTCATAGTTATTCACGACGGCAAAATCGTGATGGGCCCCCTTGATTGTCATCGCCTATCTCTCGCCGGTGAACCTCCCCTGCCGCCGTACATTGTTTCGACCGGGCATTCACCGGAGAGATACCAGACCATTTACGCTAACTCGCCAGGTTCGGTTGCAGCTCCGACTGCCGGCCTGCATTTAACGGCCGCCGTGATGAAGAGACTCCATGAACGCGGCGTTGAACTGAAAACAGTAGATCTGGTGGTCGGAATAGATACCTTCCGTCCAGTGACCGTTGATAACCCATCCGATCATGTGATGCACAGCGAGGCCTATAAGGTGCCGGAAAACACCTGGGAGGCCTGCCAAAACGCGAGGCGAGTAGTCGCCATCGGCACCACCACCGCTCGTTCACTCGAATCCGCGGCAAGGGGCCCACTAGCAGGACGGACTGATCTCTTTCTTCGGCGAGGCATGCCATTCGAAGTCGTTGACCTCCTGATGACCAACTTCCATCTCCCGCGCTCAACCCTGCTGATAATGATCGACGCGTTCCTAGGACCCCGTTGGAGAGATCTATATAGCGGAGCTCTTCGGGAGGGCTACCGCTTTCTTTCGTTCGGCGACGCAATGCTGCTGGACCGTGCCTCGACATAACCGCTACCTCTGACATGCTGTAAAGACTGTGTCGCTGACTTATGAGTTACTTGCCTCCGATCATCGAGCTCGACGCGGTCGCATTAGTACCCCCCGCGGTTTTATCGAGACACCTGTTTTTATGCCCGTGGGAACGAGGGGGGCAGTGGTCCACTTAGATCAACGCGACTACTCAGAGCTAGGTATCGAAGTGGTCTTAGGAAACACCTATCACTTGATGTTGCGTCCGGGTGCAGAAACAATCGATGCGTTAGGAGGCATTCACGCGTTTACCTCCTGGGACGGCCACATGTTGACTGATTCGGGTGGTTTTCAGGTGATGTCGCTTAATGACAACGTTGAGGTTGACGACGACGGGGTCACTTTCACTTCGATTTACGACGGCCAAAAATTACGGTTCACCCCAGAAGACGCCGTTCGGACGCAAGAACAACTGGGCGCCGATATCCAGATGGCTCTCGATGTGTGTCCCGCCCTGCCGGCACCAGAGAGCGACGTGCTTCGCGCTATGCAACGGACCCACGAATGGGCCGCGCGAGCAAAGGCAGTACATCAACGAGACGGTCAGGCTTTATTCGGAATTGTTCAGGGAGGAATCGACCCCGTTCTACGCGGTCGAAGCGCCAAGGTACTGGCCTCTCTGGAATTTGCTGGCTATGGAATTGGCGGACTCTCAGTAGGGGAGAGTCATCGTGAGATGATGCCAGCGTTATCCGCAGCCGTTGCAGAATTGCCCGAAGACCGGCCGCGCTACCTAATGGGTGTTGGCGACCCAGTCCGGATTGTCGACGCAATTAGCGTCGGAGTCGACATGTTTGACTGTGTATTGCCAACCAGACTGGCGCGTCATGGCACAGTCCTCACCAGCCAAGGGAAACTTAACCTTAAGAACGCGAAACACGCCCGAGATGATCAACCTCTCGACCCGCTAAACCCCATGTCGAATGGCTTCAGTCGGGCTTATCTGAGGCATTTAATGATGGTTAAAGAACCAACCGCCGCGCGGGTCGCCACTTTGCACAACCTCTGGTTTTTACTTGACCTGGTGGAACGGGCCCGCACAGCGATCGAAGAAGGCAGATATGAGGCGTTTCGACTTGAAACGCTGAAAACTTGGGCATAAAGGAACGATTGCAACAAATGGCTACATGAGGATTCATGGAGTCCGGAGGTGAGCACAGTACGCTGGCGTCCCGGTCCGCTAATTATCTAACCCGGAGTCACCTTCTATGGCCCTGTTACTGCCAATTCTTGTCTTTGTTGGGATGTATTTGTTAATACTTCGGCCTCAGCAAAAACGGATGAAACAACGAGAGGCGTTGGTTCGCGCCGCCGGAATCGGAGATGAAGTAGCAACCGTTGGTGGAGTTATCGGAATCATCGTGGCTGAAGAAGATGAACAAACTGTGGCCTTAGAGGTCGATACTGACGTTGAGCTACGCGTACAACGACGATCCATCGGCGAAATCATTTCCAAGGCCGATGAAGGCTCCGATGAAGGCTCCGATGAAGGCTCCGATGAAGGCTCCGATGAAGGCTCCGGTGAAGGCTCCGACGAAGCTAGCGACGAAGACTGACGCCTGAGCTCTAACTGACCTGGATCTATCACGTGCGCCGTTCTCATCTTGTTTCGTTAATTCTGGTTGTGGTCTTCACAGCCGCCTCGCTCGCGGGGGTTGTGTCAGCTGGTTGGACCCCTGTCTTGGGAGTTCAGTTGCAAGGCGGTGTTGAAGTCGTGCTTCGACCAGCTCACGAGGTCTCTGACGAACAGTTCGAACGAGCAATAGAAATCATTCGAAACAGAGTCGACGCAATAGGCGTTGCCGAGCCGGACATCACTCGGCAAGGCACGCAAGTTGTCATTCAGTTGCCTGGTGTAAAAGATAAACAACGTGCCGTCGATCTCATAGGCCAGACGGCTGAACTTCGCTTTAGGCCGGTACTTCAAATGTTCGACCCGACCGATCCGGAGCAACTCTCGGCCATTGAAGAAGCCATGAACCAGGGACAAGATGGCGATATTGGCAACGAAAATTCTGTCGAGACGACTGAGTCGGAGATACCGGATAGCCGAGCGTCTCTGTCTGATGTTTTAACCCCACCTCAAGAAGACGACGTGTCAGCAATGGTCGCCCTCCTAGGCTCTAGTGGGCAAACCGGCTTTATCTTGGCCCCCGCAGCTCTCACCGGAGAGGTGATTGAAGAGGCTGCGGCAACGTTTCAAGGACAATGGATAGTTAACGTTTCGTTCAATGACGAAGGAGCGATGCTGTTCGACCAAATGGCGGCAGCTAACTTCGGACGGCAAGTCGCAATTGTGCTCGATGGTGTTGTGGAATCAGCGCCCACGATCAATGCAGAGGAGTTCAACGGGCAGGCTGTGATCTCGGGCTCGTTCGATGAAGCAGAGGCAAAGAACTTGGCGCTGGTGCTTAAATTCGGTGCTCTTCCTGTGGAATTCGAACGTGACGATGTGCGAACTGTCTCTGCGACCCTTGGTGAGGGAACTCTCCGCGCTGGCATCATTGCTGGTCTGGTTGGCCTAGCTCTGGTCGCTGCCTACATGTTGCTCTATTACCGGCTTCTCGGTCTTGTCGCCATTTGTAGTTTGGCGACAAGTGGGGCAATCCTTTGGTCAATAGTCGCTTGGTTGGGCGAAAGCCGAGGTCTAGCACTTACTTTGGCTGGAGCGACTGGCATCGTCGTTTCGATTGGTGTCCAAGTTGACTCGAACATCGTTTATTACGAAAGAATTAAGGAAGAAGTTCGGAGAGGCCGAGCGGTCCGATCAGCCGCCGCCGGCAGCTTCAGGGCCGCATTCTCGACCATTATTTGGGCTGACCTTGCATCGTTAATCGCCGCTGGAGTCTTGTATCAACTCACAACCGGAACTGTCCGCGGATTCGCGCTTTACTTGGGGATCACTACGCTTATTGACCTCGCTGTGTCGTTCTTCTTTATGCGACCGTTAGTGATTCTGGTCGTCCGGCGCCTCGTAGGTGAGCGCCCTGGTCGCCTCGGGCTCAGCAACATGGCTGGAGGAGTCATACGATGAACTTTTCGCTTAAAGCCATGTACCGCGGCGAAAATTCTTGGGATTTTCTGGGAGTCTCCCGCCGCGTGCTGATGGGCTCAGCAATCGCCGTTCTCGTATGCGTTGCCGCAATCTTCGTTCGTGGGCTAAACCTTGGAATCGAATTCGAAGGTGGCGGAGTCTGGGAAATCCCTGCACTGTCAGAAGTAACAACTGATGACATACGCGATGCCGCGTCTGACGTTGGTATGGGAGATGCCCGAGTTCAGCGCATCAGCGGAGGTGACGCTATTTTCCGCGTACGCGGGGAGCCAGCAGCAAGCGAGAGCGCCGAATCAGTCGTCTCGGAACTTGCAAAAGCTGCCGGCGTTGACGCGGAGACCATCAGCACCCGGACCGTCAGTCCCTCATTCGGCGACGAAGTGGCCGGCAAAGCTCGCCGTGCCTTGGTCGTGTTCTTAATTCTTATAGCGCTTTATTTGACGCTACGTTTCGAGTGGAAAATGGCTCTCGGCGCGCTGATCGCTGTAGCCCACGACATTGCTTTCACCGTAGGCGTTTACGCCATATTCCAGTTTGAGATCAGCCCAGCAACGGTCGTGGCGTTCCTAACGATCATGGGCTATTCGTTGTACGACACGATTGTTGTGTTTGACCGCGTAAGGGACAACGAGCGATCACTATCAGCGAAAAGCCGAATGACGTATCCCGATTTGGCGAATGTTTCTTTAAATCAGGTAGTCATGCGCTCAGTGAATACGAGCATCACATCCGTTTTGCCGGTGCTGTCGCTTCTCATTGTCGGGTCGTTCATCCTGGGAGCTTCCAGCCTCCAAGAATTCGCGATTGCCTTGTTGGTCGGTCTGTTAGTTGGCTCCTATAGTTCGCTGTTCGTCGCCATGCCTATCGTTTCGGAACTTAAGAACCGTGAAAGTCACTGGGCAGAGCAAGAGCGAAGCGCCGAAGTTCTCGGGACGTCGAATGCGATAGAAGATGCAGCGGCAGTACTCGCAGCGGACCGCTACGACAGAAGCTCGCCACCTCGACCTCGCAAGAAAGGTCGAAAACGCTGAACGAATCAGCCACAATCTCAGATGAAAAAAGAATTCGACGCCGAATCGCTCAAGAGTCTTGTGGCCCACTTCCAAGACTTCCCTCATCCCGGCGTTAGTTTCTGTGACATATCGCCTGTGTTGTCTGAGCCGGGAGCCTTGTTAGCTGCCGCAAAGGCAATGGCATCAACCTTCCATCAATTATCGATCAGTAAAGTCGCTGGAATCGAGTCACGCGGGTTCCTATTCGGCCCGTCTATTGCTCACATTCTAGGAGTCGGGTTCTGCCCCATTCGAAAGGCAGGAAAGTTGCCCGGTGACACCATTGGCGAGAGCTACGGCTTGGAATACGGCAGCGACACCTTAGAGATTCAAGTGGGCGCGGTCGTCAGCGGAGATCGCGTTCTTCTAGTTGATGACGTGCTCGCGACCGGCGGAACTCTGGCAGCGGCAACACAGCTTGTTCAAACGGCAGGGGCAGTCGTAGCGGGCGCTACGGTACTGATTGAACTGGATTTTCTGAGCGGCCGCGACCAACTAGGTGCATTACCCGTAGCTGCCGTGATTCACTATTAATGACATGCATTCCGACCGGCCCTTGATTTCCTAATGGCTACCGTCACCAGAATCTTGCCGTGGCGACGCTCGGCAGCCCCTGTCCACACTGAAATTCAGGGTGTAGTAGATCGCTATCGGGCTCGTTGGCCAAAAAGCACCCCCGACCTTTTCCTTCGAGCCTATGAGACTGCTGATCAGGCTCACCAGGGCCAGCGCCGAAAATCCGGAGAAGCATACATTCTGCACCCCGTGGCAGTTGCATCAGTAGTGGCTGAAATGGGGTTAGACGACGTATCTATAGCCGCAGCTCTGCTACACGACGCGGTCGAAGACACAGCGATCGAGCTAATCCAGATACAAAGCGAATTTGGGCAGGACGTAGCAACAATTGTCGACGGGGTAACGAAACTCGACCGAGTGCGATTCGCCACCAAAGAGGCCCAACAAGCCGCGACCCTTCGCAAGATGCTGGTCGCGATGGCTAGCGACCTTCGAGTGCTCCTGATCAAGCTGGCAGACCGTTTGCACAATATGCGCACAATTGGAGCACTCCGACCGGCAAAACAAGAACAAATTGCGCGTGAAACCCTTGACGTCTACGCGCCGATCGCCCATCGACTCGGTATGCAAGAAGTTCGAAACGAACTTGAAGATTTGGCGTTCGCAGCGCTTTACCCTAAGCGCTACGCAGAAATCGACCGACTCATCGCCGAACGAACCCCGGCGCAAGAGACGTATGTCGACGGTGTTTTGGCGGAGATTCGCGAACGGCTGAGCAGAACGTCCATCGAAGGTGACGTGACAGGACGCAGAAAACATCACTGGGCCGTCTACGAAAAAATGATCGTAAAAGGCAGATCATTTGATGAAATCTTCGATTTGGTAGGAATCAGAGTTGTCGTCCCGGCTATCCGAGACGCGTACGGAGCGCTCGGATCAATACACAGCACGTGGAAGCCGGTTTCGGGCCGCTTCAAAGATTATATAGCGATGCCAAAATTCAACCTATATCAATCTCTACATACAACGGTCGTAGGACCTGCAGGGATCAGCGTTGAAGTCCAGATACGTACCAAAGAGATGCACGGTAGAGCAGAACATGGCGTCGCAGCCCACTGGCGTTACAAGGACCCATCTGAGGGCTCCGCAGCTGACATGCCATGGCTCAACGACATCGTTGACTGGCAAGCAGAGACAGATGATCCCGAAGAGTTCATGCGTACTCTGGCGGTCGATTTAGAGCAAGACGAGGTGTACGTATTCACCCCAAAAGGTGATGTTCTAACCCTGGCAACACAAGCGACACCAATCGATTTTGCTTATGCCGTCCACACCGATATTGGAGACTCAACGATCGGCGCCAAGATAGATGGAAGGCTGGTACCTCTCGACCGTCAGCTGCAATCGGGCGATACTGTAGAAGTCTTCACCTCGAAGCTCGAAGGAGCTGGACCAGCGCGCGACTGGCTCCAAATAGCGACCACACCCAAGGCCAGAACCAGCATCAAACAATGGTTTGCGCGGACAGATCGCGAAGAAATGCTTGACCTGGGGCGAGAGCAACTGGTCTCAGCTTTACACGACGAAGGCCTTCGAGCCCAGCTACTTATCGATAGCGATGAACTCCTCCAAGTAGCTCAACAGTTCAACCGCAGCGATCTCGACGCACTTTTCGAAGCGATCGGAAAAGGCGACCTGAGAGCCCCTTCAATAGCTAAACGCTTAACCGCTAACTTACGGGGAGCTGACAGCGACCAGCGTCTACCCGCAAAACCTGCACAGCATCGTGGTTCTCGACGGCGACGAACTAGCGGAGTGCATGTGGAGGGCTTGGGCGACTCGCTGGTGCGTCTAGCCGGATGCTGCAATCCCGTCCCGGGTGACGAAATTCTTGGCTTTATCACTAAGGGGAGAGGAATCTCGGTACATCGCGACGATTGCGTTAACGCGGGTGAACTAGTTGGCGCTTCTGGGGCACGACAAATTGAAGTTGATTGGGATGCAGCTTTCAATGGCCAGTTCCGGACCACGATCGAAGCGCGAGCCCTTGACCGAGACCGCCTATTAGTTGACGTGGTTTCTGTGATCTCAGATCACCATACGAGCATCTCGACTGCCCACACATTTACAAGTGATGACCAAGTGTCGGTCCTGCAATTCGAGATCGAAGTGGGTGACCCAATCCTGCTGGAGCAGTTACTTGCTGCGGTAAGAAATATTGATGGGGTGTTTGACGCCCACCGAGTTGGCCCGAACAGTGCGAGGCCCCCTTCCTGACGCTCAATCTAGATCGATAAGTGCCGGGGACTTTGTATCCGAACCATCTACGATGGGAGATTCATCGGGCAGCTATCTCACCGCACCCCTCGACGCTCCCCAGGAAGATTCATGTCGAAGAAGGCAAATACCTTCCGAACTCCAATCGGAACACGAGATCTGATGCCGTCGGACTCTGCGCGTTGGGAGGCTGTAGCCAATGTGTTTACCGGCGTCGCATCGCGTGCAGGATTCTCCTTGGTTGATACACCTATTTTTGAGGACATCAGGGTCTTCTCACGAATTGGTGAAGGTACTGACGTAGTCGGTAAAGAGATGTACGAGTTTCGCGACCGAAGCGATCGACCCATGGCGTTACGGCCCGAAGGAACTGCTGCGGTCTGTCGCGCCTTTACCCAACACCGCCCCGCAGTGCCGTGGAAGGTGTATTACCGAGGCCCATATTTTCGATATGAAGCACCGCAAGCCGGAAGGTTTCGTCAGTTCCACCAATTCGGTATTGAAAGCATCGGATCTGACGACCCAGACATCGACGTCGAGGTGATCGCTCTCGCATGGGAAGTCTTACGAAGCGTTGGCCTTCAACGTGTCCTTTTGATCGTTAACTCCATGGGTGATCAAAACACCAGGATCCTCTATCAAGAAGCATTGCGCAGTTACTTGATTGACAATTTGAATGAAATTGATGAGCAAGACAGAGACAAGGTCACGTCACACCCACTCCGAGTGCTTGACTCCAAACGATCAGCCACTCAAGCGGTTACGAACGGTGCACCTAGAATTGGGGAATATCTCAGCTCAGAAGCGGAACAACATTTCGATCGAGTTAAGGACGGCCTGAATTCCCTGGGTATTCCGTTTGCAATCGAACCGAAGCTCGTTCGTGGTCTGGATTACTACACACACACCACCTTTGAGTTTCAGAGCTCAGCCCTCGAGACTGCGCAAAATACGATCTGCGGAGGCGGCCGATACAACGGTTTGATCGAGGAACTTGGAGGACCTCCAACACCGGGAATTGGCTTCGGTATGGGAATCGAACGGCTTCTCTTAGCATGTGACGCTGAGGAGTCATTCCCTGCGCCGGGCTCGGACACCCAAGTGTGGCTAGTGGATGTTGCCGACGGCCGTTCGGCCCGCGATCTCACTCATCAACTACGAAATCTCGGAATAGTGGCTGACCGAGCATTTGATGGTCGCTCTATGCGAAGTCAAATGCGTAGCGCCGACCGGTCCGGTGCTGAAATTGCCCTAATAATTGGGGAGCAGGAATTGGCTGATCAGACCGTGGCGATACGAATGCTGCGCGACGAAGAAGCTGCACAGACGATTGTTCCGCGCGACGAAATCTTAAGAGAGGTCAAGCGCCTCCTTGGGCTTGACTCCTGATCACGAGCTAAAGCTCGCGAGGTAGACCATGGCAATGAGAACTGACTACTGCGGACGACTTTCCTCCGATGACATCGGACGGACAGTAACCGTCTGCGGTTGGGTTTCGAAGCGGCGAGAACACGGCGAATATCTCGCATTCGTGGACTTACGAGATCGCACAGGAATCGTCCAATGCGTCGTTGATCACGCGCACGATATTCGAAGCGAATACGTGCTTGCAGTGACCGGAACTGTGCGCGAACGGCCGCCCGAAACCGTTAATGATGAACTTGCAACTGGTGCAATAGAAATCGGCGAAGCCACCGTTGAGGTCCTGTCACAAGCTGACCCCACTCCCTTTCAGCTCAGCGGCCGGGTAGAAGTAGACGAAACCATTCGAATTCGGCATCGATACTTGGATCTGCGCACTGATCGGATGCAACGAAATATCAGAAGCCGGGCCTTAGTGAATTCGGCTATTCGAAGAGCTATGGACGCACAAGAGTTCGTCGAAGTAGAGACCCCCATGCTCATAGCTTCCACGCCCGAAGGAGCCCGCGATTTTGTCGTCCCCAGCCGGCTGAATCCCGGCAGTTTTTATGCCCTTCCGCAAAGCCCGCAACTATTCAAACAACTTTGCATGGTGGGAGGAATAGATCGCTATTACCAAATAGCGCGATGCATGAGAGACGAAGATCTTCGGGCCGACAGACAATTTGAATTCAGTCAGCTGGATATGGAGATGAGCTTCGTCGACGGTCCAGACGTGAGATGTGTCGTCTCTCAGGCTGTGGGTGAAGCTACCGAAGCCATAACTGGACAAAAGCCTAAAGATATTCCGGAAATCTCGTGGCTAGAGGCGATGAACCGGTACGGGTCAGACAAGCCAGATACTCGATTTGGCCTCGAATTGGTTGACGTGACCGATGTCTTTTCTGAAACAGACTTCAACGCATTCAAAGCCCCGTGCATTAAGGGGATAAAAGTCGAAGGCGGCAGCGACATCGGTCGCAACCAACTGGATCAATTGACTGACAAAGCTAAGACTTGGGGCGCCAAAGGCCTGGTTTGGATCAAGGTTGGGGCTTCAGGGGAGGTAACTTCACCGGTCGCGAAGTTCATGAGTGAAACTGAGATAGCTGACCTCCTCGAGAAGCTCGAAGCCGTGGAGGGCGACATCTGCTATCTCATCGCTGATGATTGGAAACGCGCCGTCCATGTGCTCGGGTTACTTCGGCTGGAGCTAGGCAAACCTCCGGTAAATGAGGGAGGTCTTCACTTCCTCTGGGTAATCGATTTTCCGCTCTTCGAAAACATCGACGATGCCGGTAACCCAGTCCCAGCCCATCATCCGTTCACCATGCCGCACCCAGACGATCTTGAACTATTAGAAACAGCGGACGAAGATCCGTCAGTGCTGCTTGATGTCCGGTCACAGGCATACGACCTTGTGTTGAATGGCTGGGAATTAGGTTCTGGCAGCGTCCGTATTCACCGAAGAGACATCCAACAGCAAATATTTGATCTGCTCGGGATCAATGAGGATGAATCCCAAAGGAAATTTGGGTTCCTTATGGACGCTTTTCGCTACGGAGCACCCCCACATGCCGGTTTCGCTTTTGGAATTGACCGGCTCGTAGCGCTTTTGGTGGGCGAAGAAAACATTCGCGAGGTCATTGCCTTTCCAAAGAGTCAATCAGGTACGGATCCTTTGACCGAAGCGCCGACCCCGATCGACGCTAAACAGCTAGACGAACTCGGTCTCAGGCTTTTGCCACCCGTGACCTGACCTACGGAGTGTTCTCCGCCCACTAGGTTCACTGTCGTGAGTGACCTCTTTGCGGCAGCGGCAGCCGAAGTCATGCAGCGCCGAGCACCGCTAGCTGCTCGCCTTCGACCTCGCCGTCTCGACGACCTCGTCGGGCATGAAGAACTGCTGGGTCCGGGGGCACCCCTGCGCACTCTCATCGAAGCGGATCGATTGACTTCCCTCATTTTGTGGGGTCCGCCAGGATGCGGCAAGACAACGCTTGCCCGCCTAATTGCTAACCACACCGAAAAACAATTCGAGACGTTGTCAGCGGTCTCTGCATCCGTGAAAGATGTGCGGGCAATCATTGAAGGCGCTCAACGTCGGCTTGGGGAACAAAGTGTTGGCACCATTCTGTTTCTCGACGAGGTCCACCGCTTCAATAAAGCCCAACAGGACGCTCTTTTGCCGTCAGTAGAGGATGGGTTACTCATCCTCATTGGTGCCACCACCGAAAATCCTTACTTCGAAGTCAATGCGCCCTTGCTTTCGCGATCAAACCTGTTCCGACTAAACGAATTGACGGATACAGCCATAAGACAGCTCCTCTTACGCGGAGTTAGTCATGAGGAAGCTTCGATAGCTGAAGAGGCCGTTGATCATCTAACAAGTCGCGCTGATGGTGACGCGAGGCGCGCCCTGACAGCGTTAGAGGTTGCGGTTGTTCTAGCAGGCGGAAAGGGCTCTCAAGTAGACCTCGAACATGCCGAACAGGCACTCGACGCGCGGGCGCACCGTTACGGGGACGATGACCACTACGACGTTGTGTCCGCCTTCATCAAAAGCCTGCGAGGGTCCGACGTCGATGCGGCACTCCACTGGTTAGCGCGCATGTTAGAAGCGGGAGAGGACGCGCGGTTCATCGCTCGGAGGATGGTTATTCTCGCGTCTGAGGACATCGGCATGGCTGATCCGACTTCCTTGCTGATCGCTGATGCAGCTGCCCACGCTGTTGAGTTTGTCGGCCTTCCCGAAGCTCAACTGAATCTGGCTCAAGCGGTGATTCACTTGGCTACAGCTCCCAAATCCAACGCTGCCCTCACAGCGATTTCTCGCGCCAGAGAAGACGTTCGGTCGGGCAGAGGACGGCGAGTTCCGATTCACTTACGCGACGGCCATTACAGCGGAGCTCGAACTCTTGGGCATGGAGACGGCTATATCTATCCCCACGGAAGTAGCGATGGCTGGGTGGAACAGCAATATCTTCCAGATGACTTGCTAGATGCGCATTATTACGAACCAAGTGAAAATGGTCTCGAGCGTGACATCGCTGGCCGCAGAAAAGATAATCGCAAAGACCCTGAGTCCCTCGAGGAAAATACTCCAGAAGAAAGCGAGACCTAGCGATGACGGCATGGGACTTAGTTGCAGTAGTCGTCACCGTGTGTGCCATCGTGACTATGACCGTCCTTTTGCTGGTGCTATTCCAGCTTGTATCGGTGCTGAGAGAGCTTCGCTCCGCTGCAGACCGTCTCGCTGATGACGCCCTTCCAGCAGTCGATGGTTTACGAGAAACGGTCAACCATGCGGATATAGAGCTCCAGCGACTCCAAGGAGTCATCGGCGCCGCAGAGGAGGTATCTGAAAACCTTCGTTCTGTGGGACGAGCGGCCTCGCGCATCGCGACCACACCGATTATCAAAGGTCGAGCGATAGTGGCGGGTGTCAGGTCCGGGATCGGCCGACTGAAACGTAACTGAATTTGAGACCGACATGATTAGAGATCGAGCTCACTTCATGGCAGTCTGTAGGACGTGTTCAAACGACTGAGATGGTTGATCCTTGGGGGAGTCTTTGGGGCCGGAGGCTCAGTCTGGGTGCGTCGTCGTGTACGAGATTTAATAAAGCGGTATGCGCCGGTCCGAGGAACTGCGACGGTGCTGGGAAGCGCTCGTCAAGTTAGTCGTGATTTACGCGAAGCATGGGCCGACGGTCAGCGAGAAATGCGTGACACCGAAACCGAACTTCGCAGAGACCGAATAAAGCTTTCTGAGCGTAATTGAGAAGGACTGAGTCCCTTCTACAAAGCCTCGCTACCATCTTGAACCATGCAAGCAGGTGAATTGCGGGATGCATTCTCAAACTTCTGGGCTGAGCGCGGCCATCAGGTACGCAACTCGGCCAGTCTCATCCCGCACGAACCCTCTTTGTTATTCACAGTTGCGGGCATGGTGCCCTTCATGCCTTACTTCCTGGGGGAAGAGCAGCCACCCGCCTCTCGCATCTGCACCATCCAAAAGTGTGTTCGTGCTGGAGGCAAGCACAACGACTTAGACGACATTGGAAAGACCAATCGTCATTTCACTTTCTTTGAGATGATGGGGAACTTCAGCTTCGGCGATTATTTTAAGGCTGAAGCCATACCTTGGGCATGGGAATTCGTTACCAAAGTGTTGGATCTTGATGAGGAACGACTCTGGGTCACCGTCCATGTCAGTGACGACGAAGCTGAAGATATCTGGCGCACCTCTGTAGGGCTTCCCGCTAACCGGATCCAGCGTTTAGACAAAGACAATTGGTGGGCTGCGGGGGATACCGGTCCATGTGGGCCATGTAGCGAAATTTTCTACGACTTGGGACCCGAATACGGCGATGACGGTGGCCCCGCAGAGGGAGGCCAAGACCGATTCATCGAAATATGGAACCTCGTTTTCATGCAGTTTTCAAATGATGGTTCAGGGGAACTAAGTCCCTTACCCCAAACTGGCATTGATACTGGGGCAGGCTTAGAACGACTTCTTGCTGTACTTCAGGGTGTCTCATCGGCTTGGGATATAGACCTGTTTGCGCCCTTGCTTGCTGAGGCTGAGCAAATAACCGGACTGGCTTACGGCGAAAACCCTGAAGCAGATGTTTCCATGCGTATCTTTGCTGACCATGCGCGAGCGACAGCCCTTCTGATTAGTGATGGGGTTTTCCCATCTAACGAAGATCGTGGTTACGTCTTACGTCGGATCATCCGGCGCGCTGTTCGGCATGCATGGATACTCGGCGTCAACGACATTGTTATGCCACGGTTGGTCGAGGTCGTGGCTGAGGTCATGGGTGACCACTACCCCGACGTGCGTAAGAACCTCGAATTCGTGAGAGATGTAGTTGGGCGAGAAGAAGAGCGATTCCGTCGCACTCTCGCCACGGGCTCACAAATCCTTGATGAAGCTGTAGCTGGTATGAGTGAAGGAGACCCTTTGGATGGAACGATCGCCTTTCAACTTCATGACACTTTTGGTTTCCCAGTTGAGGTGACCGAAGAAATTCTGCTCGAGCGAAGCCTGACCCTAGATAGAGAAGGCTTCGACATCGCAATGAACGAGCAACGAGAAAGAGCGAGAGCGGCAAGGTCAGACGGCCCGTCAGCAGCGAGCGAGGCCTATCGAGAAATTGTTGAACAGTTCGATGTGACGGAGTTCGTCCGAGATTCTGCTCGCGTTGACGAAGCCCGGATTTTGTCGATAATCGAACTTGATGATGGTCGCATAGAGGTCTTTCTTGACAAGACGCCCTTCTACGCCGAGAGTGGCGGACAAGTAGGCGATGCGGGAGTCATCACAACGAACACCGGTGTCGTTGAAGTACATGACTGCACATTGGCGTTGCCGGGACTTCACCGTCACATTGGTCGACTTGTTACAGGCAGTGTTTCGACGGGATCGAAAGCATCGGCGGAGATCGATGACGAACGACGGTCCGCCATAAGGAGAAATCACACCGGCACACATATTCTCCATTGGGCGTTGCGCGAAGTATTAGGGGAACACGTCAAACAAGCTGGCTCTCTTGTTGCTCCGGACCGACTGCGGTTCGACTTCAGTCATTTCGAAGCCGTCACCTCATCGCAACTTTTAGAAATCGAAGACCTCGCAAATTCAGAACTTTTAACCAACGCCAACTGTCGTCATTACGAGACGACCATGGAGCACGCCCAAGAGGTTGGGGCGATAGCGTTCTTTGGCGATAAATACGGGGACATGGTCAGAGTCCTTGAAGCAGGTCAGCACTCACTTGAGTTGTGCGGCGGTACCCACGTGAAAGCCCTCGGCGACATCGGACATCTCCGCGTCGTGTCCGAGAGCAGTATTGGCTCGAATCTGCGGCGCATAGAAGCAGTCACAGGATCAGCCACCGTTGAACGTCTCCAACACAGCGAGACCACGCTGTCGGAAATCGGCGATTTACTTAACGCATCGGCAGATGAAGTAACGGAAGCGTTGCGACGTCGACTAGGTGAAATAAAAGAACTACGTAATCAAGTTAAGGCGCTCCAACAAGTTGCGGCCGGGGCCCGTTCGGCGGAACTCGCCGACATTGCCGACAACGGTGTGGTGATCGCTCGCGTGGATGGAGTCGAACGCGATGAACTTCGTGACCTCGCAACGGCTATTAGAGACCGCCCAGGAATTAGGGCTGTCGTGCTGGCAGGTGCTCCCGAAGGTGGCGGAGTGGCTCTCGTGGCTGCCGTGATTCCAGATGGCGAACTTAATGCCGCGGACCTAATTGACGAGGCTGCGAAGGCGGTTCAGGGCGGCTTCGGTCGAAAAGGCAATCCTCCCTTAATAGTCGCGGGAGGAAAGAAAGTGGATGGGATCGAAGAAGCCCTTGGTCACGTTCGCATCGCTGCTGGCCTTGAGGCAGGCTGAGCCCTTCCATGAGAGCGGTCGGAATCGACCTCGGAGAGAAACGCATCGGCGTAGCCGTTTCCGATAGTGACGGAAAAATTGCTACTCCATATGAAGTCTTAACGCGCTCTGGTAGCCGTGAACAAGACCACCGACACATCGCAGCTATCGTCGCTGAGGTGGAGGCAGAAATTCTAATAGTCGGCCTGCCACTGTCACTTGATGGCAGTTTCGGGAAGGCGGCTCAAGGTGCGCGCGGAGAAGCTCACCAGATCGAATCCTTGCTTTCGATCCCAGTCGAAATGCATGATGAACGGTTCACTACGGTAGAGGCGGAGAGGGTGCTGCAGGAACAGAACCTTGATGCTCCGAGCCGCCGAAAAGTGGTCGATAAGGTAGCTGCCGCAATACTGCTGCAAGCTTGGTTAGACGGCCAATGAATCGTCGATCTGGTCTGCCTCTACGCGGATTCCGGCCTCCTCCTCCGCGTCAGCGACGAGTCAAAAATCCCAACCCTGAAGGACGCGAGGGATCTGACTTCGAGACCATCTTTGTGCGCAAAGGAAAAGGAACGACCCTTTCAGTCCTATTTCTTCTCGTTCTCATACTGATCGCGGCATGGGGAATAATGCGAGCGGTTCAATGGGGAAGAGAACAACTTGACCCGTCAGGTGAGCAAGGAGCGGCAATAAACCTCACATTGCCTCCTGGGGTGAGCACAAGTGGAATCTCTAAGATTCTGGAGCAATACGACGTGATCCCCGATGCGCGAGCCTACGAATGGTACGTCCGACTCAAGGGCGCACCGCTGTTTCAAGCTGGCGATTACACCTTCCATACCAATTCAACAGTTTGGGAAGCATTAGAAGTGCTGCAAGCTGGTCCTCGCTATGTGGAACAGAAAATCCGAATCCGAGTGACTATCCCTGAAGGTCTTACGGTTCGACAAATCATCCGCGAGATTGACGAGGTGGAAGGGATGCCCTTTACTGGGGCTGAATTTGAAGACGAACTACGCATGCAACACATCGTCTCTAACTATGCGCCGTCACCATCTGCGATGCCTCCAGGAGCGGTAGAACCCTACGAAGGTCTGCTGTTCCCTGACACTTACTACCTGGGTCCAGAATCGACCCCAGAAGAGCTACTTACTCAGATGCTGACCCGGTTCGACGAAGTCTTGACGAGGCTGGGATACGGGGCCGCTCCCCAAATCGTTGGGATGAGCGCCTATGAAACCGTGGTTCTAGCGAGCCTCATTGAGCGTGAGGCTCGAGTCGGTAGTGAACGCGCCAAAATTTCACGGGTTATCCATAACCGCCTTGCTGCAGACTGGCCCTTGGGAATTGACGCCTCGATTGTTTATGTGACGGGAAATACGCAGCTAACTCTTACCGACCTACAAACCGAATCGCCGTACAACACGCGACTGACAAAAGGGCTTCCACCAACCCCAATTGCGGCAGCAGGCAGGGCTTCGTTGGAAGCGGCAATGGCACCTTTACCGGGGCAATGGATGTTCTACGTTCTCGCCGACGAAGCAGGGCGACATAGTTTTTCGGTGAGCAGTCAAGAATTTGAACGTGACAAAGCCAGGTGCCAGGAGCAAGGCTTGTGCGGATGACCACTAATGACACCCCGACCGCTACCACAAGCATCGCCGCGGTCATCGGCGACCCAGTGCGCCATTCGTTGAGCCCGCGCCTACACAACGCGGGTTTTGCGGCCCTGGGACTTGACTGGACCTACATCGCATGCCCCGTCGCAGAAGGAGAAGCCCCTCAAGCCATCGAAGCGATGCGGACGCTTGGCATTGAAGGATTGTCCGTCACGATGCCTCACAAGAGAAGTGTCGCCTCTGCCGTTGATGATTTGTCACCGACGGCAGCGAAGCTGGGAGCTGTGAACTGCGTCACGCGTAACGGTGACCGGCTAGTCGGCGAAAACACCGACGGCATAGGTTTCGTCGATTCGTTGTGGTCCCAATTACAGATGGATCCCGATGGTCTGACCATCGTGATTGTTGGTGCCGGCGGAGCGGCGAGGTCGATTGCTTTAGCAACCGCGGAGCATGGGGCAAAGGTAGGAATATTGAACCGCACACCTGAATCGGCCCAACAACTAGTCGATATCGTGGGAACCTCAAGTGCCGTGGTCCAAGAGGAAGCGATTCGCGATGCCGACCTAGTTGTCAACGCGACGTCGTTGGGGATGAACGAGGATGACTCACTACCGTTCGACCTGAATTTCTTGAGTAAAGGTCAATCAGTAATTGACCTGATCTACGAACCTGAAAAAACAGCGCTTCTCACTGAAGCTGAATCCCTTGGAGCTAGAACATTGAATGGTGTGGCAATGCTCCTGCATCAAGCGGGCGAGCAGTTCCGATTGTGGACAGGATGCGAGCCGCCGTTGCAAGAAATGGCTCAAGCCGTAGGTCTTACCTTGCTGGGTGAGCAGCGCCCAGCGAGCTGACACCTCCGCGAATGAGTCATTCAGGACTACAGACAGCGCAGCGTCTGAGATAACGCTGCTATTTCACTCTGCTCAACGCAATCAAGTCGGTACTCTTCGGTATGTGATCCGTCTTGAGGTTCCCCTTGGCTCCCGGAGCTACCCGGTGATCGTTGGCGAAACAGCGCTTGAACATCTGCCGTCGCTGATACCCGAGGACGCCTCGCGGATCGCTCTGGTAACGCAAAAAGGCATCGAAGCACCAATAAATGTGGGAATTGCGTCCAGTACTCACTTCATACCTGACGGAGAAGAGGCGAAATCTCTTTCCGTGGTTGAAGAATTATGTTCCAACTTCGCACGAGAAGGTCTCACTCGTCGAGATTTAGTTGTCGGCGTCGGAGGTGGAGTAGTCACTGATGTCGCTGGTTTCGCCGCAGCGATCTACCACCGAGGCATACGAGTGATCCACATTCCCACGACATTGCTCGGTCAGATCGACGCAGCAATAGGCGGAAAAACTGGGGTTAACCTGGATGAAGGCAAGAACTTGGTTGGCGCCTTTTGGCAACCGACCGCAGTCATATGCGACACCAACTTGCTGTCCTCGCTTCCGCCTCGAGAGTTTCGCTCTGGTATGGGCGAATTAGCCAAATACCACTTCTTGGGTGGAGAACAATTGGATTCTCTTCCACTCGACGAGCGGATAGCCGCGTGCGTGCAAATAAAGGCGGATGTAGTTGCCGGTGACGAACGAGAGGGTGCTGGTCGCGCACTTCTTAACTACGGTCACACTCTTGCTCATGCCCTAGAAATCGAAGGCAAATTCGACCTTCGTCATGGAGAAGCGGTCGCTATCGGCATCGAATACGCGTCGTTAGTGGCCTATCAACTGGGTCGTATCGATAAATCAAGACTGGCTGAGCATCGCCGAGTATTAGATGTATACGGGTTGCCGCGTGAGCTACCCCAAGGATGTGACCTAGACCGAATAATTGAGTTGTTTACTCGGGATAAGAAAGCCATTAATGGTTTGACGTTTGTGCTTGACGGGCCTGATGGTCTCGAAGTCGTATCTAATGTGCCAGAAAAAGTGCTGAGAGAAGCCTTGACGCGTATGTGAGGCTGCCATTGGTATCCAGGTCTGGCACCCTATTGATGTGGCTCGACCAGTGATACTCCTCATCTCCGGACCCAATCTCAATCTCTTAGGGGATCGAGAACCTGCAATCTATGGAACTGACACCCTCCTTGATCACGTGGCTGCCGCCCGTCACCGTGCTCAACAAAAGGGATTTGACCTAGAACACATTCAGAGCAACCACGAGGGTGACCTAATTGACGCCATCCACTCCGCTCGTAACCGCACTGCCTCCATCGTGATTAACCCCGGCGCCCTCACTCACTATTCTTGGGCATTGCATGACGCTCTCGCAGCCTATGAAGGTCCAATTGTCGAACTTCATATTTCCGACCCGAAACAGCGAGAGCCATGGCGACATATATCAGTGGTCGAACCTTTAGCGGTAGCTACGGTTGCAGGCAAGGGAGCAGCGGGCTACCCCGAGGCCATCGACATCGCGATCGATGCGTCACACCCTCATGATTCGTGACCTTCCGCCGATAGAACGCGGCTACCGACTCGCTCGTCTCCGCAGCTCGATGAGCGACCGTTCAGTTGAGAGTTTCCTGACCTCAGACACTGTCAGTTTGAGATGGCTGAGCGGTTTTACCGGCTCGGCAGGGAAGCTTCTCATCAGCGACGCTTCCGCCTATTTGCTAACCGATGGCCGGTACGCGGAACAAGCGGAGACAGAAACTCAGGGCACGGACATCAAAGTTTACATTGGAGGGGTAAACGAACAGAACGCCCTAATCGCTAGCCACCTTGACGGGTTCAAGACGGTAGCCCTTGAAGCTGACCGGATCAGCTGGATGGAAGCGGAAGAGCTTCGCGAGAAGATAAAACCAGAGGTACGGCCAGCATCAGGGATTATCTCGAACCTCAGAAAATCCAAGGAGCCAACAGAAATTGCTCGTATTGAGGCTGCGGCGACAATCGCGGACCGAGCCTTAGCCCAGTTGCGCCCGGAGTTAGGAAATCAGCCCACAGAAATCGAATTCGCTCGAGCGCTGGACTACGCCATGCTGACCAGCGGAGCCGACGGGCTTTCATTTGAAACGATCTGCGCCAGCGGACCTAACGCAGCGCTACCTCACGCGAAGCCCTCACACCGCGTCATAGAACCAGGTGATCTCGTCATCTTAGATTTTGGTGCGTTGGTCGACGGTTATCACTCGGACATGACGCGGACGTTCATTATTGGTGATGGTGATGAACAATCTTGGGCCATGTTGGACGCTGTAACTGACGCCCAAGAACTGGGATATCAATCAGTACAGCCGGGAATCACCGCATCCGAAGTTGATTCTGCATGCAGATCACACCTCGAACGTTTGGGTCTAGCGGATCATTTTGTGCACGGCACAGGACACGGAGTAGGCCTAGAAATTCATGAAGAGCCTTGGATCAATGCGCAGAGCTCGGCGATTCTTGAAGAGGGTCAAGTAGTGACTGTCGAGCCCGGCGTGTACCGTCCCGGGTTCGGCGGTGTGCGTGTAGAGGACACTGTCTTGATCACTTCCTCAGGTGCCCGCCGACTTACTTCCGCCCCGAAAGATTCACTTGTTTGATTGGCTCGCCACCCGGCGACGCCCAAGATCCTGAAAGAAAACGAATGGCGATCTCCCCATCGGACTTCAAGAATGGAATGGCAATCGATCTTGACAACGGACTGTTTCAGATATCTGAGTTCCAGCACGTGAAGCCAGGCAAAGGCGGCGCATTCGTTCGGACCACACTACGAAATGTTCGAACCGGGGCTGTCATAGAACGAACCTTCCGCTCTGGCGAGAAGATGGAGCAAGCGGTCATCGATAAACGCGAGATGCAATATCTCTACGCCGATGGCACCGACTTCGTGTTTATGGATAACGAAAGCTATGAACAACTTCAGGTGGAAAGGAACCAACTCGGCACTGCTCCCGACTACCTGGTCGAAGGCAACGCTGCAGTGCTGCAGATGTATGGCGCCGAAATCGTTGGGGTAGACCTTCCTGCATCAGTAATACTCACCGTCAACCAAACCGAGCCCGGTATCCAAGGAGACCGCGTCTCCGGTGCTCGAAAGGCTGCAACGATGGAGACAGGGGTAGTGGTTCAAGTCCCGCTGTTCATCGAAACAGGAGAGCGCCTTAAGGTAGATACTCGCAACGGCGAGTACATCGAGAGAGCCAACGGGTGACTGAAGATCCATTCGCGCCAAAACCGGCGGCGCAACGTCGAGAAGCGCGGGAGCGGGCGATCGAGCTGCTCTATGAAGCGGAACTCCGAGCAGCACCAGCTGCTGAAATTCTTGAAAATCAGCTTGTGACACTCGACCCTTTCGTTATTCAACTCGTGCTGGGCGTGACGAGCAATGTTGAACAGCTTGACGCTGAAATTGGCTCCCTACTGACACAAGAATGGTCACTCGATCGGCTCGGCATGTTGGACCTCTGGATTCTCCGCCTCGGAGTCCACGAATTACTCCACCGTGACGCACCTGTAGCTGTCGTGATAAATGAGGCAGTCGAATTGGGGAATAAGTTCGGCGCCACAGAAGAGAGCGGCCGCTTCATCAATGGCGTTCTCGGAGCAGCGGCGCGACGTTTTGAGTGAGGCCGTTAGCTACTCTTTTTGGGTGATGGGATCGGCGCACACGCGCGGCTAAGATGCGCACCTGACCGTGAACTGAGTCCCGTGAGGCTCAAACGGACAGGAAGGAACAGGAGTGGCCGACCGCGAGCGCCGAATGACGCCTCCATATGGAGGCGTTTTCTTTGCTCGAACGACTGTTCTTGACGCAGCACAAGTTGAGCGTGCCCTCACTCGTATTAGCCACGAAATCATTGAGCGTAACCAGGGTCTGGAAGATGTTGTGCTCGTTGCACTGCAAACCGGCGGTGTGGAAATAGCTCGACTAATAGCGCGCTCGCTCTTCAAGATCGATGGGGTGGACGTACCGATGGGGACGCTCGACGTAGCGCTGTATCGCGATGACATCGGCCTTCGGCCTGTCATGCCAGAAGCCGAAACAGACATCCCAGTAGACCTTTCAGCCAAGATCGTTGTTTTGGTTGACGATGTCCTGTTCACGGGGCGGACAATCCGTGCCGCCCTAGACGCCCTAACTGACTTCGGCCGTCCGCGCTCGGTGCAACTTGCTGTCGTCATTGATCGAGGCCACCGCGAACTACCCATCCGACCAGATTTCGTCGGAAAGAACCTCCCCACTCGCCGAGACGAAGTAGTAGACGTCAACCCCGAAGGAGTTTTGCTAGGAGAGATGCGCAAATGAGTAACCACCTAATCGATCTCAAGGATCTTGAAACCGATGAAATTAAAGAGTTGCTTTATCTCACGGACCGCTTTGTCGAAGTTTCACAACGACCGATCCCGAAAGTTCCCGCCTTACGAGGGCGAACGATCGCGATGCTTTTTTTTGAAGACTCCACCCGGACGCGCATGTCCTTTGACCTCGCGGCAAACAGACTTTCGGCAGACGTCCTCGAGTTTCCAACCCATACTTCATCTCTTTCGAAAGGCGAATCGATCCTAGACACGGTCGAGACAATCCACGCGCTTGGGGTCGATGCCCTCATTATTCGACATTATTCGAGCGGCCTGCCCAGGAAAATTGCCGATGAGGTAGGAGTGGCCCCATCGGTCATTAATGCCGGGGATGGATCCAACGCCCATCCGACTCAAGGGCTACTGGACGCGTACACGCTCTGCCAGCATTTTCATGGGTTGGCGGGGCCAGATGCGTCTTTGTCGGGGATTCATATAGGCATCATCGGCGACGTTAAGCACAGCCGTGTAGCGCGAAGCGATGTACATGCATATACCTCCCTGGGTGCAACTGTGACTTTGGTCGCTCCGGAGTCGTTGCAACCGCCCAACCTGGAAGATTGGCCTGTCCAAATTTGTGAAGACCTCGATTCTGTTCTTCCCACGTTTGACGCAGTTGGCTTATTAAGAATCCAGAACGAGCGAATGAAAGAAGGGCTGGTTCCTTCAGTTGACGAGTACGTCCAGAGATACGGAATGACTGAAACCCGCGCAGCCGACCTACGGGACGAAGTTGTGATTATGCACCCAGGGCCCGTCAATCGCGGAATCGAAATAGCCGAAACAGTGCTCGATAACCGGAAAAATGTTTTGATCAAACAACAAGTCACAAATGGCGTGCCGGTGCGAATGGCTGTTCTATTCCGCCTCTTGGGGTCGGGGGTCGAGATTGATTGACGACTTCCGTTTGAGACCGCTGCACACACAACGCCCTCCGGCATTGGACAGTCAGGTGATTAGGTGAGTCAGGTTCGTGAAGGAGCATTGGTCCTAGCTGATGGAGCTGTGTTCGAAGGAGAATTAATCGGCGCTGAAGTTGAAGTCACTTCTGGAGAAGTGGTCTTTAACACAGTGCTTAGTGGCTACCAAGAAGTGATAACCGACCCGTCCTATGCCGGGCAGATCATCAACTTCACGTATCCACACATTGGCAATTATGGGGTTTCCGCCCTTGATGTAGAAGCCCGCCAACCCTTTTGCCGAGGGGTCATAGTCCGCGAGTTAACCCGGCACCGGTCCAATTGGCGGAGCGAAGACGATCTAGACAGTTATCTTCGCGACGAAGGCGTACCTGGGATCTCAGGGGTTGACACCCGCCGTCTCACCAGACACGTGCGACAAAATGGGGCGATGCCTGGCGCCTTTGGTTTCTCTTCTGAGAAATCTCTAGCGGTGGCAGCCAAATCTGAAGTTGGCACAACCGGTGTGGATCTCGTAAGCAAAGTAACGACACCCCGGGCATATTCCTTAGGTGACGCCCCTCGTCGAATTGTCGCCTACGACTTAGGCATCAAAAGATCCATAGTCAAGCAGTTAGCTGAGATCGCAACGGTTCATGTAGTACCAGCCGAGACAACCGGCGAACAAGTGCGTGCACTCGAACCACACGGGGTCTTTCTTTCTAATGGCCCCGGCGATCCGACAATGGCTGGGCAAGTTACAAAAGCTCTCGGCGATCTCCTAGGACACGTGCCGGTGTTTGGAATATGTCTAGGTCACCAAATTCTTTCTCTTGCACTCGGCGGCAAATCCTACAAAATGAAGTTCGGGCACCACGGCGGCAACGTCCCTGTCAGAAACATTGATAACGGGCGAATCGAAATCACAAGCCAGAACCACAATTTCGCAATTGAGTCCGGATCGGTGCCGGGAGTGACCGAGACCCACGTGTGTTTGAACGATGACACCCTTGAGGGGTTGCGCTGTAACGACATTCCGGCCTTCAGCGTGCAGTACCACCCTGAGGCCAGCCCCGGGCCACATGACTCCCGTTACTTGTTTCAACAATTCGCGGATCTAATGAATTCATTTCATGGGAGGACCAACTGATGCCGCGCCGTGACGACATCGAGAGCATTCTCATCATCGGTTCAGGGCCCATCGTTATCGGCCAAGCCTGCGAGTTTGACTACTCGGGTACTCAAGCGTGTCGCGTATTACGCGACGAGGGATACCGCGTCATCCTCGCCAACTCCAATCCCGCCACCATCATGACCGACCCAGAATTCGCGGACGCTACTTACATTGAGCCACTTGAGGTCGATGTTCTTACCGCAATTATCGAACGCGAACGACCGGATGCCCTTCTGCCTACCTTGGGAGGGCAAACGGCACTCAACCTCGCTACTGAGCTTTTGGAAGCTGGTGTTTTAGACCAATACGAAGTCGAAATGATTGGAGCGAGTGGCGAAGCTATTGCCACTGCCGAAGACCGTGGTCTCTTTAGACGCGCTATGGAGGAAATCGGACTGAACTGCGCACAATCTGAAATTGCGCACACCATGGACGAAGCGATGGCCGCAATCGACGAGATCGGTCTACCAGTCATCATCCGCCCCGCCTACATCTTGGGCGGAAAAGGCACAGCATTTGCTTACACCACCGAGGAATTTGAACGGGTAGCTGCCTTGGGGTTAGATGCCAGCCCGATATCGGAAATTTTGATTGAACAATCAATCAAAGGCTGGAAAGAATACGAACTTGAGGTAATGAGAGACCACGCTGACAACTGCGTGGTGGTCTGTTCCATCGAAAATGTTGATGCAATGGGTGTTCATACTGGTGATTCGATCACCGTTGCCCCCGCACAAACTCTTTCTGACGTCGAATACCAGAAAATGCGAAATTCAGCGTTCGCATGTATTCGCCGAGTAGGGGTGGAGACTGGTGGTTCCAATGTGCAATTCGCGGTGCACCCTAAATCAGGCGAGCAAATTATCATCGAGATGAACCCACGCGTTAGCAGAAGCTCAGCGCTCGCATCGAAAGCCACCGGATTCCCGATAGCGAAAATAGCGGCACGGCTCGCAGTGGGCTACCGCCTTGACGAGATCACCAACGACATCACCCAAAAAACCCCTGCCAGCTTCGAACCGACGATTGACTACGTGGTCACGAAAATCCCACGGTGGGCTTTCGAAAAGCTTCCCGGGGCTTCAGGAGTGCTCGGACCTCAAATGCAATCCGTAGGCGAGGCAATGTCAATTGGAAGAACATTTCCAGAGAGCCTCCAAAAAGGAATTCGATCGCTCGAACAAGGTCGAACCGGACTAAATGCGGACCCGGGAGAAAATCAATACCTTGGCCAAGACCAAAAGGATCTCCTAACAGCTATATCCATTCCGACACCGGACCGGTTATTCCAGATTGCCGAACTCATGCGACGCGGCGTATCACTCGGTGAAATTCACGATGCGTGCGAAATCGATCATTGGTTTCTCGATCAAATGCTCATGATCGTCGAAGAACGCTTACATCTGGAGCAGTCTTCATTATCGGATCTCACCAAGTCAGAATGGCGTCGGGCAAAGCAACTCGGCTTTTCGGACGCTCAACTGGGATATCTACTCCAAGAGGACGAAATGGAGGTCCGGGCTTCTCGCATTAACAAAGGAGTCCGAACAACTTTCAAGACTGTTGACACTTGCGCCGCCGAATTCGACGCCCTTACTCCATACCACTACTCGACATATGAAGACGAAGACGAAATACGTCCCGGAAGTCGACCTCGGATGATGATTCTCGGATCGGGCCCAAATCGGATTGGCCAAGGGATCGAATTTGATTATTGCTGCGTGCACGCAAGCTTCGCGCTCGCGGAAGCTGGGTACGAGACAGTCATGGTTAACTGCAACCCAGAGACCGTCTCAACGGACTACGACACCTCTGATCGACTTTATTTCGAACCAGTGACCCTCGAAGACGTCCTGAACATTGTTGAAGCGGAACAACCAGCCGGCATCATCGTTAGTCTCGGCGGCCAAACTCCGCTGAAGTTAGCGTCGGCCCTGCCCATCGAACTAATCCGTGGAACTTCACCGGATTCCATTGACCTAGCTGAGGATCGCGAACGCTGGAATTCGTTATGTGCTCAGCTAGAGATCCCCCAACCGCCGGGCGGAACAGCCGTAACGTTCGACCAAGCGTCCGCGATCTGTGATCGAATCGGATTCCCAGCCTTGGTCCGACCAAGCTATGTCTTAGGTGGTCGCGCGATGACCATTGTCTACGGCTTAGAGGAATTACAAACCGCTATGACAGAGCTGGCTGCTTTCGGTGGACTCGGTCGCGAAGGGGGACTTGCTTCCGACCGCCCAGTGCTTATCGACCGATTCTTAGAGGATGCAACCGAAGTAGATGTTGATTCGATTCGAGACAACACTGGCGCATTTGTTCTTGGAGGAATTCTCGAACATGTGGAAGAAGCTGGCGTGCATTCTGGGGACAGTGCCTGCGCGATCCCGCCCCCAAACCTCTCTCAAGAAACACAAAAAGTAATCATTGAGTACACGAAACGCATTGCCGACCGGCTCGATGTGGTCGGTCTGTTGAATGTTCAGTTTGCCGTCAAGCAAGGACAAGTGTTCGTTATCGAAGCGAACCCCCGAGCCTCACGGACCGTGCCTTTTGTCGCCAAAGCAACCGGAGTGCAGCTCGCAAAAGTCGCGGCACGGGTCATGGCAGGCGAAACCCTCGCGCAATTGCGCGCTTCAGGAGCGTTACCAGAAGCTATCCGTGAAGGACATGTCGCGGTTAAAGAGGCTGTGCTTCCTTTTCAACGCTTCCCCGATGTAGACACTGTCCTGGGACCAGAGATGCGATCAACCGGAGAGGTCATGGGAATCGACCGCACTTTCGGATTGGCCTTCGCTAAGAGTCAAATTGCAGCAGGCGAGGGTCTACCTCTCGCCGGGACGGTTTTTTTCTCGCTTGCAGACAGAGACAAAGACCAGGGGTTAGAAGCTGCCAAAGGATTTTTAGAACTTGGGTTTGAGATCGCCGCAACCTCAGGAACAGCAAAATTCCTAGAGAACCACGGCGTTAAGGTGGAAACTGTCGTCGCCAAGCTAAGCGAGGAAGGACAAGAGATTAGTGCCGGAGTTGACGCTGTTGAACTCATCGGAGCCGGTCAAGTCAAGTTGGTCGTCAACACTCCACGAGGACGCGGACCGCGCAGCGATGGCCGCCGGATCCGTTTCGCATCCACGGCCCACAAGGTGCCCTGCCTCACGACGGTAGCCGCAGCCCGAGCTGCTGCGGTCGGATTAGGGGAATGGATGTCTAATCCGTTAACCGTGCGACCACTTCAGGAGTTTCTCGATCCTCAGACGTCGATCATATGAGGCAGTTCGACTGCTCTGTTCAGATCGGTTCGGTAGTACTTCCGAACCCTGTCATGACTGCATCTGGGACAGTAGGCCACGGAACTGAGCTCGCGGCATATATCGATTTGTCCGAACTCGGTGCAGTAGTGGTGAAGTCACTTTCGGCGCAACCCTGGTCTGGGAACTCAGCGCCGCGAGTTCACGGAACCGCAGCCGGAATGATTAATGCGGTCGGGCTCCAAAACCCAGGCGTAGATAGTTGGATAGAGAATGACCTACCCAAATTAATCGATCGTGGAGCACGAGTGATCGTGAGCATATGGGGGAGGAGCGTCGAAGAATATAAGGAGGCTGCAACTCGGCTAACAGGACTTGACGGCATCGTCGCGGTTGAGGTGAATGTCAGTTGCCCAAATCTTGAAGAGAGAGGCGAGATGTTCTCTCACACCCCGGACACCTGCAGATCAGCGATCGAGGCATCGCTAATTGCTGGATTGCCGCTGTGGGCCAAACTAAGTCCAAATGTCAGCGACATTGTCCCAATAGCGCAGGCTGCTCTCAATGGGGGAGCCGAAGCCCTCACTCTCACCAACACCGTCTTTGGGATGGTTATCGACCCCGAAACACGCCGTCCAGTTCTTGGCAATGGTGGAGGTGGGCTGTCAGGCCCCGCGATGCGGCCGGTTGCTGTGCGAGCTGTCTTTGACGTCTATGCAGCTCTCGGACCCGTGCCCATCGTAGGAGTCGGAGGGGTGACCACCGCCGAGGATGTAGTGGAGTTCATGGCTGCAGGCGCGTCAGCCGTTCAAGTAGGAACCGCCCACTTCGCAGACCCAAAGGCATCGAAGAAAATTCTTCGCAGCTTTGAACGTTGGTGTCAACGGCGAGACGTAACCTCCGTCCGATCTCTCACTGGAGCAGCCCATGAATCCGCCTGAGGTGTCCCAAGAGGTGCGTTCACGCCTCGCCCTCGCCCTAGACATCGACGACCTAGTGGAAGCCGAGAGGCTTGGCCGGCGGATGCGTCCTTGGTTCTCGGTGGCAAAAGTTGGACTGGAACTATTCTCAGCTTCGGGTCCAGAAGCCGTAGGCATCTTTGTTGACCAAGGCTATGACGTCTTTCTTGACCTCAAGTTGCATGACATTCCAACAACTGTGGGAAAAGCTGCGCGTGTTCTCGGAAGCCTCGGTGTGTCCTACGTAACAGCCCACGCATCGGGCGGAGCACAAATGCTCTCCGCAGCCGTCGACGGCCTGAATGAAGGCGCCTCCGCCGCGGGATTAACCCCGCCAATGGTTCTGGCAGTAACAATATTGACCTCCGACACAGACGCGCCTAGCGGTCTTTTCGAGGAAAGGCTCGGCTACGCGGTTAACGCTGACTGTGGAGGCGTTGTGTGTGCAGCGAGCGAATTAGCCCAACTATCGAAGCTCGCACCTGAACTACTGCCTGTAGTCCCAGGCATTAGACCCGATGGAACCTCGTCTCATGATCAAGGACGACCGGCCACACCAGCCCAAGCCATTAGACAAGGCGCAGGACTCCTGGTCATCGGAAGAGCTGTAACAGAGTCAACTCACCCCGAAGAAGCGGCCGCCGATATTGCCGACGAAGTGGCTCGAACCGTTTAAGGAAACGTTTGGGCGCCTCGCCGTTAGACTTGGCCGCTATGCCCAACCCGCCGAGCCTTTCACCGCAACAACGTGAAGCAGCCCTTGCGAAAGCGGCAGCAGCTCGCCGTATAAGAGCAGAGACAAAAGACCGGCTGAAGTTGGGGTTGGTGTCCTTCGACGAGTTACTTGAGTTGGCTGACGGAGATGAGCTTGTGGGCAAGATGAAGGCCCTCGCAGCGCTTGAGTCCATGCCGCGACTCGGAAAAGTGAAAGCTCGCCGACTTATGAACGAAGTAGGTATCGCCGATAGCCGCAGATTACGAGGCCTAGGTGAGAATCAAAGGAGTCAACTCCGCGCTTTCTTTGCGGGGTGACTACTGTCAGCGAGTTGTGAGGGTGCGGCCGCAGTGACCCAAAACAGTGATCCAATCGTTTTCGTCGTATGTGGCGCCGGCGGAGTCGGCAAAGGGACAATTGTCGCCGAGTTGGTATCTCGCTGCGACAGTCTGCATTTGAGTCGATCGTGGACAACTCGGGCTCAAAGATCCGGCGAAGCTGATGGTGCGTACGTCTATGTGACCGAAGAGCAGTTTGAGGCACGCATCGCAGAAAACGGATTTTACGAGTGGGCCGATTTCTTTGAGCACCGATACGGAACACCGACACTTTCGGTTCCCGAAGGTAGCGACTTACTCCTCGAGATCGATATTCAGGGAGCCGTGGCCGTACGAGAACGCGAGCCCGACGCAGTCGTGGTACTTATTTTACCGCCGAATCGTTCTGAACAAGAGAGCAGAATGAGAATGCGAGGGGACGACGAGAAAGACGTAGCTCAGCGTTTAGCTACTTCTGATGCTGAGGAAGCTGCCGGACGACAACTCGCGGACCTAGTGGTACTTAACGACGATTTCGCTGCCGCCGTCGATGCCGTCGAATCGTTCATCGCTGAAGCCCGGCAGCAGCGTTCACGCAGCTAAAGGTCTGGCTAACGGCAACGCCGTTCGAGTGCCGGGGGCCGCTGATAGCATTGGGGGTCCGTTCGGATTGCTCGGAACTACCAGAGGTACAGCAGATGTCTGATGAACAAGACACAATGATTAGCCCCGGCCTAGAGGCTCTGCTGGAGAAAGTGGATTCGAAGTTCACACTCGTGAGCTTGGCAGCACAAAGATCTCGTCAACTCATCTCCTACGACCTTGGGCTAGGCGAAGGCGGAGGCAGCGAAATACCTCCGCAGGTAACAAGCACTGCACGTAAACCACTGTCAATTGCGTTCGAAGAAATCCATGCCGACAAAATTGGGTACGAGCGCTTCGACCCAGAGGAACGGGCACGCGTCGAAGCCAAGGCATTAGCTCAAGCTGAGGCTGACGCAGCCGCGCTTAAAGCCGTGCGCGACGAAGAGTAGGCCGAGGTTAAACCGATGCTGGCCAATCGCCGCATCGTCCTGGGGGTAACCGGGGGGATCGCCGCCTACAAGGCGGTCCTTCTCTGTCGCATGCTTGTGGATGCCGGGGCATACGTGATTCCCGTCATGACTGAGAACGCCCAGCGATTTGTGGGCCGAGCTACCTTCGACGCGTTGGCATCAGAACCGACCCGGACGTCGATCTTTGACGACCCTGACCCCATTCCACACACAACACTTGGACAGACCGCTGATCTCATAGTGGTCGCTCCCGCCACTGCACGTTGCATTGGGAGCTACGCAAACGGAATATCTGACGATCTACTTACCGCCACTCTTATCGCCACCAAAGCGCCAGTTGTGGTGTGTCCCGCTATGCACACCGAAATGTGGGAACACCCTGCTGTGCAAGACAACTTGACAACGCTTGAAGGGCGCGGCGTGCACCTCGTAGCTCCGGACGAAGGACGCCTCGCAGGAGGGGACTCAGGAGCTGGTCGCCTTGCGGCACCAGAGGCAATTTATGAGACCATCGAAGCAGTCCTGTCTGATGGAGATTTCCAGGGACGAACGGTCGTAGTCACGGCCGGAGGTACTCGAGAAGCGATCGACCCTGTGCGCTACATCGGTAACCGTTCGACAGGAAAACAAGGCTACGCAGTAGCGGAGGCAGCTAGCGCACGCGGAGCGCACGTCACTTTAATATCGACAGTTTCAGCGGCAGCTCCCAGCGGGGTCGAAGTTGTTCGCGTGGAGTCCGCTGCCCAAATGCACGCTGCCGTTTTTGAGCGGTCCGATGCTGACGTCATCATCATGACAGCTGCCGTTGCAGACTTTCGGCCCGTAGGGATAGCGGAGTCCAAGATAAAGAAGGACGCCGGACCACCACAGCTGGAGTTAGAACCGACCCCCGACATTCTCGCGGAGTTAGGGGTCGAGAAAAAGCCAGGCCAGGTGATTGTCGGGTTCGCTGCTGAGACTGAAGATTTGGTATCTCACGCCCAGAGCAAGCTTGAACGTAAAAACGTTGATGTCATAGTCGCGAACGATGTTTCGGCGCCTCAAGTCGGTTTTGCCCATGACACGAATGAAGTGACAATATTTGTTTCCGACGGATGTCAGCGTCATGTATCGCTTAGATCTAAACGACAAATAGCGGAAGAAGTGTTGAACACTGTGGCTCAGATACTTGTTAGGTGAAGTGAGATACCTATTGAGGCTCTTTGTCGCCTAGCCTTAGGCCGTTCTGTCGAGTAATCAGGAGAGACGGCGTGAGTCGATGGACTTTCACCTCGGAGTCGGTGACCGAAGGTCACCCTGACAAGATGGCTGATCAAATTTCCGATGCCATCCTCGATGCCATGCTTGAGCAAGATTCGGAAAGTCGAGTCGCTTGCGAAACCATGGTTACTACTGGTTTGGTGATCGTTGCAGGAGAAATCACCACTAGCGGTTTCGTTGACATTCCTTCAGTTGTTCGAGAAACCATTAACAGCATTGGCTACGACCGAGATTCGTTGGACTTCAACGGAAGCACTTGTGGAGTTATGGTGACGCTAGATGAGCAGTCCCCAGATATTGCTCAAGGAGTCAACAACTCCGAAGAAGTGCGTAGCGGCCGGGCTGGTAAGGAAGACGAACTCGATCGTCAAGGAGCCGGAGACCAAGGAATGATGTTCGGTTACGCGTGTCGCGAGACCGAAACATTAATGCCCCTCCCCATTCATGTTGCACATCGAATGGCAGAACAGCTAAC
>Ga0310120_10000083_pt1 | contig 68399 bp, 50 predicted proteins | sample CB27_AW_983_MG_FD_203506 | JGI IMG/M metagenome (GOLD analysis project Ga0310120, IMG submission 203506) | Marine microbial communities from Western Arctic Ocean, Canada - CB27_AW_983 | ecosystem: Environmental > Aquatic > Marine > Oceanic | place: Canada: Western Arctic Ocean | collected...
ACCAGCGTTGGAACCGACCTCGTTCATGCGCTCGCACTTTCGTCAGCCGCGACGATCGGCCACGCGGCCGCAGGCCGCGTGGACATTGCACTAGTGGCGGCCGTTTTAGCAGGTGGCGTACCTGGTGTCCTCGTTGGGGCGAGACTGGCGACGTCGGTCCCAGAACGCTCGCTTCGGACAGGTTTAGCCATCGTCCTACTCATTATCGGTTTCCAGCTGACATTATTCGGAGTATCACACGATATTGCGGCACCTTTCGGAGGATCAGCCTCGTGAACAACTTGAAAACATTCAATAGCTATACCAATGTCAACAATGCTCTTGACGTCTTCGCCAAAGAACTGGAGGGAAAACCTCCGGCCGAGATACTCGAGTGGGCGATCTCGAACTACGGTGAACGTCTCACATTTGCAACTGGGTTTGGCGCCGAGGGATGTGTACTGATTGACCTTATTGGACGTCATCGACTAACGATCGATTTATTTACACTCGACACTGGTGTCTTGTTTGAAGAAACCTACGAACTCTGGAAGAAATTAGAACAGCGCTACGGGCTAACAATACGTGGCGTCACGCCAGACTCAAACGCAGAAACACCTGAGCTATCTAGATTGTGGGAACGCGACCCTGACCAATGCTGCTCGCTGAGAAAGGTCACACCCCTCCAGTCAGAGCTACAAAAGGTCGACGCATGGATCACAGCTATCCGACGGGACCAAACGCCGCAACGGGCAACCGCATCAGTAGTCGAAAGGGACAAAAAATTCGAAATCGTCAAGGTAAATCCGCTTGTCTCTTGGACTAAGCAAGACGTCTGGAAGTATCTCCATGACTTTCGTGTGCCATACAATCCACTGCATGATCGTGGTTTTCCGAGCATTGGATGCTGGCCATGTACCAGTCCAATCAACCCTGGTGAAGAAGACCGCTCTGGTCGATGGCGAGGAATCTCAAAGACAGAGTGTGGCCTTCACGAAACAGTTATTCTTACTGACTAATTTTCAAGACGTAGGTGAGGCATGCCACTCTTTCCCGCGTTTCTCAAATTGAGCGGACGAAAAGTCGTAATCATCGGTGGTAATACAGTCGCTGCTGCTAAAGTCCACGCGCTCGCCGGCGCTGGTGCTCATGTTGTCGTGATTGCACCAACGATCTCTAAGACCATCGAGGCAATGGGCGTAATGTGTCATCAAAAGGAATTCGAACCGAAAGACCTTGATGACGCATGGTTGGTTGTAGCGGCCGCAACTCCGGCGGTTAACCGAAACGTTGCGGCGGCAGCTGATTCTCGTCGTCTGTTTGTTAACGCGGTCGATGATCCACCTAATGCGAGTCTGTATCTAGGCGGCGTCGTCCGCCGAGCCGGCGTCACGTTCGCGATCTCCACCGAAGGACGTGCGCCGGCGCTCGCAGGATTGTTACGCCAAGCACTAGACGTAATGCTTCCCGACGACCAACTTGAGCGTTGGCTTCGCGAAGCTGCCTTGCTAAGGCAGCAATGGCGCACGGACGGAGTTCCGATGCACGAAAGACGCCCTCAACTACTGGAAGCTCTGATTCAGCTCTACGAGCGTCTTCCTCAGAAAGAGCCCCAATCATGATTTCTAAACCTAGTATCGGTTTTGTCTCCGTGGTGGGTGCCGGCCCTGGGGACCCAGAATTACTGACACTCAAAGCAAATCGTCGACTCAAAACGGCGAACTTAGTCCTGTACGACGCTCTAGTTCCACCCTCAATCGTGGCTAAAGCAACGAGGGCGCAATGCTTCTGTGTTGGCAAACGCGCCGGCATGAAATCAGTCAACCAAGACACGATCCATCACTTGATGGTTCGGGGTGCTCGGCAAGGGAAAATGGTAGTAAGGCTTAAATCTGGCGATCCGTTTGTACTCGGCAGAGGAGGCGAAGAAGTCCTCGCACTAAAAGATGCAGGGATTCCTTTCGAAATTATTCCTGGAGTAACAAGCGCTGTAGCAGCACCCCAAGCGGCTGGTATTCCAGTTACTCACAGAGATGTCGCATCAGCCTTTGCAGTCGTTTCTGGACATGCGGTCGATACATTTAAACCAATCTTAGAAACACTATCACCGAATTCGATGACAATTGTAGTACTCATGGGCCTTCGTAATCGATCGCAAATCGCGGCTGCGCTCCTCAAGAACGGTTGGCGTAGAGATACACCGGTTGCCATAATAACGGCAGCATCGAGGCCTGACATGGAAGAATGGACCGGACAACTCAAAACTCTCGGCAATGCTCAATTGAACAGCAGTGATAGTCCTGGATCGATCGTCATTGGCGACGTCGTCGACCTAGCAGCGCATTCGATCAAGAAACCGGACACCTTCGCCATTAGCACCGTTGCCTTTGGCCATTAGTCTAGAAAACACCAAAAAATCTACGATGCAACCGAAAAGTGAATCCTCGAATGCCTTAGGATGTAACGCTAAGCCAAGCTTCAAAAGCATAGCAACGGCTAGAGGTGCCCTGTGAACTGGAAATCATTATTGATCGACCAGATTCCAGAAAATTTGGCGAACGAGATTGAAACCTTCGAGAACCAAATAGAGCTAAGGCGGCAAGGAAAGATCGAAGAGAAAGTCTTTGCCGAAACGCGCTTGCGGCGAGGTGTCTACGGCCAGAGATATGATAATGGCCAACGGAATGACGGCACCGGAACCAAACATCTCCCGTATCCCCAAAACACCTCGACCAAAGGCCCAGACACGATTTGGGACGCTCCTGGCATGCAGCGAATCAAGATTCCGTTTGGGGGACTCACTTCGGCACAGATGGAAACGTTGGCAGATCTCGCCGAGGAGTACAGTGACGACGTGTGTCATGTCACAACACGGCAAGACATCCAGCTACACTATGTACACATAGACGACACTCCAGACCTTATGCGGCGACTAGCCGCAGTCGGAATTACGACTAGAGAAGCCTGTGGGAACACTGTCCGAAATGTCACCGCGTGTCCACTTGCCGGTGTCTGCAAAGATGAAGCATTCGACGTTACCCCATACGCTGAAGCGTGCATGCATTTCTTGCTTGGCCATCCAGACGCTCAAGACTTCGGAAGGAAGTTCAAAGTTGCTTTTTCCGGATGTCGTCAAGATTCGTGCGGTCTCGTTTCAATGCATGATCTTGGATTAATCGCTGTGACACGGAACGTTGACGGGCGTGTGGAGCGAGGGTTCGAGACTTATGTCGGCGGAGGCCTTGGAGCAGTTCCACATCAAGCAAAACTCTTCGATGAATTCCTTCCCGTTGAAGAACTGCTGCCGCTGGCACAAGCAATCGCACGCGTATTTGCGAGGCTCGGAGAAAAACGCAATCGTGCAAGAGCAAGAATTAAGTTCTTAGTAGCACAGCTAGGGTTGGAGAAGTTTAAGAGTCTCGTACTTGAAGAACGTACCATGCTATCCCACGACGACCAATGGAGTTCTCATTTAGCCGGCGCAACATCCTATTCAGAAACACCTTACAAGCAGCCGGCTTCGCTAAATGGCTCAAACCCAGAAGGTTTCGAGAACTGGTCAAGAACCAACGTCTATTATCAGCGGCAGGCAGGTTATGCAGTCGTTACAGTCGCGCTTCCTCTAGGAGACATCACCGCCCGGCAGATGCGACGACTGGCTGACATCGCGCGTCGACATGTCGGTGACGCCGTCCGGACAACTGTGGAACAAAACATCGTGCTTCGGTGGGTCAGTGCGGCCGACCTTCCCAGCATCTATCGAGAACTTACTTCCATTGGGCTTGGGCAGAGCGGCGCTGGAACCATTTCAGACATTACTGCCTGCCCAGGCACCGACACCTGTAAACTCGGCATAGCCTCATCGAGAGGCTTGGCAGCCGAACTGCGATCAAGTTGTACGGATGGCGCAAAAAAACTAGACCCAGTCATTGAGAACCTCAGGATCAAAGTGAGCGGTTGTTTCAACTCCTGTGGCCAGCATCACATTGCTGACCTAGGGTTCTACGGTGTCAGCCGAACAATCAACGGCTATTCAGTGCCTCATTTTCAGGTCGTCCTTGGCGGCCAATGGAAAGAAAACGCTGGCTCGTTCGGGCTAGCCTCTGGAGCTATCCCTTCTAAACGAATTCCTGAAGTGGTTAAACGAATCACGGGACGCTTCGTCACAGATCGCCAAGAATCTGAAACATTCCAAGATTTCACTCGTCGGATCGGCAAACGCGAACTGAAAGAAATGACAGCCGATTTGGTGACAGTACCGACCCATGCTGAAAACCAGGAATTCTACTCAGACTGGGGTGACCCCCGAGAATTCACACTTGGGGATATGGGGGTCGGTGAATGTGCTGGCGAAGTAGTATCGCTAACAGAATTTGACCTAGCTGCTGCGGAAGCACAAATTTTTGAGGCACAACTTGAACTCGAAGCTGGCAGGATCCACAAAGCTGATGTTCTTGCATATGAAGGTATGCTTCTCGGAGCCAAAGGTCTCGTGAAATCAGAATTCATTGATGTCGGTGACGATCCAGGTGATATTGTTCGTGAATTTCGAACGCGATTCTTTGACACTGAACGCTTCTTCGACAAATACGCTGGTGGAAAATTTGCAATGTATCTATTTCGGCGTTACGAATCTAGACCTTCGACTTCCGTTGAAGCTGCGCGCCAACTCATTGAAGAAGCACAACTTTTTCTAGAAGCAAGCCACGCCTGCCATGCACGTCTAACCTCTCAGTCAACTGGTTCCAGTGAAGCGCCAACCAACGCAGCGCAAAAGTAAATGTCAAACCCGACTAGCAGACTCCAACGATTTGGCGTCAAGTTGTTTCTCGAACCGTCGATCACAGCTTCTCCACAAACATGCATCCGAACGTTCCATCGTTGGATTCAAACAAGCGCAATCGACGGCCTCCTGATCGACGTCGCTGACTACTCACATCTGGTTGACGGACCACATGTGTTATTGGTGACTCATGAAGGCAACTATGCAGTCGACGTCGCTGAAAGCCGCTTAGGGCTTATCTACACACAGAAGCAGCCACGAGAAGAGCCATTAATAGACCGATTAATGTGGGCATGCCGCTCAGTCGTCAAGGCAAGCTGCCTGCTTGAGCAGGATTCCACATTCAATCCGTGTTTGACTTTTCGTGGGAATGAAATCCAGTTTGTCGCTAATGATCGCCTCTTAGCTCCAAATACTACCGAAACAGCTAAGTCTATCGAATCAATTCTGGACAACTTCGCCCACAAATTATTTGGCGGAGAAGAATACGAGATCGTTCTTAACTTGGAATGCTCAGATCGCTTTACCGCGAACCTGATTGCGAAATCATTTTCGTCTCTGAGTGAACTTCGAGAACGGATGGCCTAATCGGTCGTTAGTCACTCGATGGAGCTCCGTCAGAGGCGCTCAAGTCGGGTTCAGCAATGGACGGTTTTCCTTCCATTTTCATGTAGTTTGTTTCAGCACTAGTTCAAATAGTGACCACAAGACTCATTATTCCTTTGAATTGCGGCTTACTTGCTGAACTATTTGATGCACATAAGAATGATTTCCAAGATGTTCTGATGGCAAACAACGCCCGTGTGTCACGACCGTGGCTAGTCAATGGCACGAATGGCTTACTAACAAAAAATTCGTCTTCAACACCTGCGTCGCTTATCTAACAGCGCCTACCAAGAAAGTCACTAAGGCTGAACAACCGCCCGCTGTGACTACAATTTACTCGCACCCGACCAGACTCCGGATCGAGTTTCATAGACGAAGTAGGCTATGACGATATCTAAGAATTACATCATTGCTCTTGGTTGAAACCACCCTAAATCATTCCACGCGCTAGCCAATCTCTTGTTATTAGTTTTTCTAATGTTAGTGGATCCCTTCATTAGAATTAGTTGTGATAAAGTAATCGCCCATGAATATTGAGGCGCTGAACATTTTTTGTGATGTGGTTCGTCACCAGAGCTTCTCCCGGGGCGCATCGGCGAACTCCGTGAGCCAATCAGCTGCCAGCCAAACGGTGCGTCAACTTGAAAAACAACTAGGAATTCAACTTATCGACCGGTCTAAACGTCCTTGGCAACTCACGCCAGAAGGCGAACTTTTTTTCAAAGGTAGTCAAGAAATAATCGAGCGGTTTCACGAACTCAAAGAAGTGGTCCAGCGACGAAAGCAGCCTTCTGGCTATACAGTCAGACTGGCTTCCATCTACTCCGTTCAACTGCATGACCTCAGTCAATTCATCGAACAGTTCAGAGCATCAATCCCAGGCGTAGACGTCAATCTCGATTACATGCACCCAGACCAAATTTATCTACGTGTTTTGAAAGGACAATCTGACCTTGGTCTTATCTCGTTCGCCAATCCGGGTCGAGAATTGACGGCAATCCCCTGGCAAGAACAGAAAATGGTTATCGCCTGTTTGCCGAACCATCCATTCGCTCACAGTGAGGCTAGCCTCACTCCGCACGAACTAAGCGACCAAAATTTCGTCACGTTCAGTCGAGGATTAACTGTAAGACGAGAAATCGACAGGTTTCTTCGTCGACACCAAACAAGTGTTCGAATCGTTGCAGAGTTCGACAACATCGAAACTATCAAACAAGCAATCGAGGATGGTGCCGGTATAGGAGTATTACCAGAGCCGACTCTTAGACGTGAGGTTCAGCGCGGCACCCTGGTAAAGATCTCACTGCAATGTAGTGATGGCGATATGCCATTTATTCGCCCCCTAAGTATCATCCACCGCCGAAAACGTCACCTAAATCCAGCCGTCGTCGAATTCATTAATTTGCTCTGCCGTCGTAGCGAAATCAAACACGGGAGATTCCGACGCGATGATGCCCCCCTAGAAACTGACGGGGCCAATGAATCTAGTTCAGGTCGGATATCAGCAATGCATCAACTGCGGTAAACCAGTAAATCAAGAAAATGACTCTGCCCATCATCCACCACAAACCGCCTCGCTCCTGTGGGCTTTATGAGCCAGAGTATGAGCACGACAGTTGTGGCGTCGGTTTTGTCGTCAACATAAATGGACAACGGTCACACAAACTTGTCCAACAGGCATTTGAGATCGGACTGAACTTACTTCACCGAGGAGCGTGTGGTTGCGAAGAAAACACTGGCGACGGAGCCGGCATGCTATTGCAGTTACCCCACAGTTTTCTCCGTAAAGCAGCCCAATTAGTTGGCATTAAATTACCGATCGATGGGCGATACGGCGTCGGCATGGTGTTCCTTCCGCGCGACCCATCCGAAAGAAGCCAAATTGAGGAACTATGCTCCAAAGTGGTTGAGGAAGAGGGACAAACTTTCCTTGGTTGGCGAGACGTTCCCACAAATCATGATTCGCTTGGTGCCACTGCCAAGAGTGGCGAACCGAAAATCCGGCAACTATTCGTTGGTCAAAAGGAAAACACCGGTCAATCAGAAATTTCGTCACGTGCTCAATTCGAGCGAAAACTTTATGTGATTCGCCGGCGTGTAGGCCGCGAAGTAGACGCTCTGAAACTCAAAGAACGCCACCTTTTTTACGTCGCAAGCCTGTCGTCGAACACGATCGTATACAAAGGCATGTTGATTGCCGACCAGTTGGAATCAATGTTCCCGGACCTTTCAGATCCAGACTTTAAATCAGCGTTAGCACTCGTTCACTCAAGATTTAGCACAAACACTTTTCCCTCGTGGCCATTAGCCCATCCATTTCGCTACATCGCCCACAACGGTGAGATCAATACGCTACGCGGAAACATCAACTGGATGCGTGCGCGCGAATCATTGTGTCAATCGGAAACCTTCGGCGACGATTTGGAGAAACTCTTCCCTCTTATTCGCGAAGGTCAAAGTGATACAGCTACCTTTGACAATGTTCTTGAATTCCTAGTACTCACGGGTCGACCACTCGCCCACGCGGTACTGATGATGATCCCAGAACCATGGTCGAACCACGAATCGATGCCAGCGGCCCGACGGGCTTTCTATCAATACCACGCCTCACTTATGGAACCCTGGGACGGTCCAGCATCCATTGCCTTCACTGATGGCACCGTGATTGGAGCGGTATTGGACCGTAACGGCCTTCGGCCGTCGCGTTACTACGTGACCACGGACGACATGGTGATAATGGCTTCCGAGGTGGGGGTACTCGATATTCCTCCAGAACACGTTAGGGCGAAAGGACGTCTTCAGCCAGGACGCATTTTCCTAGTTGACACTGCTCAAGGTCGAATTATCGACGACGAAGAAATAAAACGAGACCTCGCTTCGGAACACCCGTACAGCGCATGGCTCGAAAAGGAACTTGTCCATATTGACGAACTGCCGAGCGCTCCGTACTCTCCTCCTCGTCAAGAAACCGTGAATCGCCGGCAAAAAACGTTCGGGTACACCGAGGAAGACCTTCAGATACTCATCGCTCCGATGGCCCAAAATGGCGCAGAACCTATTGGATCCATGGGCACTGACACCGCCTTGGCCGTGCTATCGGAGAGACCACGATTACTTTACGACTATTTCAAACAGCTTTTCGCTCAAGTAACAAATCCCCCACTTGACGCAATCCGCGAAGAACTCGTCACTGACATGGGATCGACTCTAGGAGCTGAAGGAAACCTCCTAGCACCCGAACCCGGTTCGTGTCACCACATAAAAATCGATGATCCCATACTCAGCAACGAACAACTTTCAAGGATTCGTTGCCTAACCGATCCAGCATTCCGTTCCGAGACACTTTCCATCTTGTTTGATCCTGAAGCTAAATCACATGGCTTAGAGATGGCGATGGAGGACCTTTGCCAGAAAGCAAATGAAGCAGTCAAGAAAGGAACTACGTTACTCATCCTATCTGACCACGGTGTCAATTCTGGCCGAGCACCGATCCCTGCACTGCTCGCAATCGCCGGTGTCCACCATCACCTCGTCCGCGAAGGCACTAGGACCCAATGCTCACTGATCGTCGAAACCGGGGAGGCACGTGAGTGTCATCACATGGCGCTGCTCGTTGGCTATGGTGCAGCAGCTATCAACCCGTACCTAGCATTCGAAACTATCGATGAATTGATCAACGAGGGAGAGGTCCAAGGAATCAGCCGAGAAGTCGCGCTCAACCATTACATTAAGGCATGCACAAAAGGCATCTTAAAGGTAATGTCAAAAATGGGCATCTCAACGCTGCAAAGTTACCGTGGCGCCCAGATCTTTGAAGCAATCGGATTAAATAAGTCCTTCGTCAACAAATATTTCACGTGGACAGCGTCACGTGTCGGTGGAATCGGAATTGAGATAGTGGCCAATGAAACGCTTCTCCGCCATGCACGCGCGTTCCCTAAGCGTGGCCGTGAAAATTATGAACTTGATACTGGGGGAGAGTATCAGTGGCGTCGAGACGGAGAACACCATCTTTTCAATCCGGAGACGGTCTTTAAACTCCAGCATGCCAGCCAAAGCGGCCAGCAGAGCATCTACCGTGAGTACGCCGAGCTTGTTAATGACCAAAATCAAAAACGTGGAACTCTCCGGGGTCTAATCGAACTCACACGAGCCCCTGTCCCGTTAGCAATAGATAAAGTAGAACCCGTCGAGACCATATTTAAACGGTTTGCGACAGGTGCTATGTCCTACGGTTCCATCAGCGCTGAAGCCCACGAGACGCTGGCGATTGCCATGAATAGGCTCGGTGGAAAGTCTAATACGGGCGAGGGTGGAGAAGATTCCACACGTTACAAACCTGACGCAAACGGCGACCTCCGGAGAAGCGCTGTAAAACAAGTCGCTTCCGGTCGATTCGGTGTTACAAGTGAGTATCTCGTCAATGCCGATGATCTACAAATTAAGATGGCCCAAGGCGCCAAGCCTGGGGAAGGGGGACAACTCCCGGGTTTTAAAGTCTACCCATGGATCGCAAAAGTACGCTACTCGACACCAGGCGTCGGCCTCATCTCGCCACCACCACATCATGACATTTACTCGATTGAAGACCTCGCGCAGCTAATTCACGATTTAAAGAACGCCAATCCTGAAGCTCGCGTTCACGTCAAGTTAGTAGCTGAAGTCGGTGTCGGAACGGTAGCGGCAGGGGTAGCAAAAGCCCACTCCGACGTCGTTCTCATTTCTGGTCATGACGGCGGAACGGGCGCATCCCCGCTCACCAGCCTTAAACACGCCGGCGTTCCGTGGGAACTAGGCCTAGCCGAGACGCAGCAGGTGCTTGTCCTAAACAATTTGCGAGACAGAATCGTCGTTCAAGTCGACGGCCAGATGAAAACCGGACGTGACGTCGTTGTCGCTGCACTTCTGGGAGCTGAGGAATTTGGTTTCTCAACGGCGCCGCTTGTGGTCTCTGGCTGCATAATGATGCGCGTTTGTCATCTTGATACGTGTCCAGTCGGCATAGCGACGCAGAATCCTGAACTACGTAAGCACTTCTCTGGCAAGCCTGAATTCGTAGAAAACTATTTCAGGTTTGTCGCCGAAGAAATTCGGGAATTGATGGCCGAACTTGGATTCCGGACAATGGACGAGATGATCGGGCGCGTTGATCGTCTAAATGTACAAGCAGCGGTCGATCACTGGAAAGCTAGTGGACTCGATTTGTCTTCAATCTTGTACCAACCCGAAGTACCTACAAGCGTCGCTCGACGATGTATAGAACCACAGGATCATGGACTCGACCGAGCCTTGGACAATCAGTTGATTGAGAAATGCGCCAACGCCATTGAGCAACGGACTCCAATTAAAATTGATTCTCCAATCAGAAATGTAAATCGAACGGTTGGCACGATGCTCGGATCCGTAATTACTCGACGGTGGGGCGCGAAAGGATTACCCGACGAAACCATCCGCATCAGATTCACCGGTTCCGCGGGTCAGAGTTTTGGTGCGTTTCTCCCGAATGGCGTTTCGATGACTATAGAGGGAGATGCGAACGACTACTTTGGCAAAGGATTGTCAGGAGGGCGCGTCATCATCTATCCGCCATCGCGATCACCGTTTACTCCGGAAGAGAACATCATCATCGGCAACGTTGCGCTGTATGGGGCAACCGGAGGAGAAGCGTTCGTCCGAGGAATTGCCGGCGAGCGATTCTGTGTTCGCAACAGTGGGGCTTACGCCGTCGTCGAAGCAATCGGCGACCACGGCTGCGAATATATGACCGGCGGCCGTGTTGTGATCTTGGGAAACACGGGTCGCAATTTTGCCGCCGGCATGAGTGGAGGTATCGCATACGTCTTAGATTCATTTGGTGACTTTGAGAATCATTGCAACCGAGGAATGGTCGACTTGGAGACACTTGAAGCCAATGATGTCCAATTGGTTCAAAAGTTGATCAGGCAGCATCTGGAGCGGACTGGGAGCACGGTGGCACAGCATACCCTAGACAATTGGGTGTCAATCCAAACAAATTTCATTAAGGTAATGCCACGTGACTACAAGCGCGTGTTGCTAGCCGAACAACGAGCACGCGCTGAATCTCGGGAACCAGCATTTGAAGAACTAATCGGAATTCAGTGATAGTGGATTATGAGTAAACCGAAAGGATTTCTCGAAAACGAGCGGAAAAATGCACCGACTCGTTCGATTGACAAACGAATCAAAGACTGGACCGAAGTCTACCTGCCTTACCGAGACGATGACATTCGTGCACAAGGTGCTCGATGTATGAACTGCGGCATACCCTTCTGCCACGATGGGTGTCCGCTTGGAAATTTGATTCCCGACTGGAACGATTTCGTATACCGCGACAAATGGAAAGCAGCAAGTGAACGATTACATAAAACCAACAATTTCCCAGAATGGACTGGTCGACTATGTCCGGCGCCATGTGAGGGATCATGTGTACTTGCTATAGACCGCCAAGCGGTCACTATTAAATCGATCGAACTGTCAATAGTTGAACGTGCGTTCGAAAATGGTTGGATTACGGCCGAAATACCGCAATCACGTACTGGAAAAACAATAGCGATCGTTGGTTCAGGCCCCGCTGGCCTTACGGCCGCGGACCAACTCAATCATGCTGGTCACACCGTGACTATCTTCGAAAAATCCGACCGCCTTGGAGGATTGCTTCGCTACGGTATCCCAGAATTCAAAATGGAGAAAAAATTTCTCAGTCGGCGTCTGGAGATAATGGGCAAAGAAGGTGTTCGCTTCAAAACTGAGGCCAATGTTGGAGTTAACATACCTGCCAAACAGCTCGAAGCCGAATTCGACGCAGTGCTACTAGCTGGTGGAGCCGGACACCCTCGAGATCTTAAAGTTCCTGGTCGAGAACTCGACGGAATTCACTTTGCCATGGAATATCTCACTCAACAAAATCGACTCTGCGAGGGTGACCTTTTACCAACAGAAAATTTAATTTCTGCTAAGGACAAACACGTTGTAATTATTGGCGGTGGTGATACAGGCGCAGATTGTCTTGGAACCGTCCACCGCCAAGGAGCCAAATCTGTCGCTCAATTTGAACTGTTATCACGCCCCCCCGAAAACCGACCCGATGACAATCCGTGGCCGACTTGGCCCAACATCTTCCGTGTTTCCGCAGCGCATGAAGAAGGTGGAACCAGAATTTTTCAGGTGTCAACAGACCGCTTCAGTGATTCAGGAAATGGTCGAGTTGGAAAACTTCATGCGACAAAAGTTCGTCTAGGCACACGAAACGGTCAGACAAAAGTCGATCCAATTCCAAATAGTGAGTTCGACATGGATGTCGATCTCGTCCTGTTGGCCATGGGATTCATCGGCCCCGATCGACACGGCGTATTGAGTGAATTGGGTGTCAAGTTAACTGAACGCGGTAACGTATGGCGGGACGACAACTGGATGACTAGTGTGCCAAGCATCTTCACGGCTGGTGACATGCAACGCGGGCAATCGCTAATCGTTTGGGCGATTGCAGAGGGCCGAAGTGCCGCGCGTGGGATTGATGCTTTCTTAATGGGCTCATCAGAGCTTCCGGCGCCAGTTTGACGCGAATCACGAAATGAAAGGCTACGCGTTTCTGCTGTGGAGCCACAACGTAAATCAAGGACTATTAAAGCTTCGAAGCAACGTGTCCACTTAGACAACTTCATCAGTCGCTTTCGGGACAAGCGAAAACATGACCATGAATCGGTCAAAGAACCTCTCTAGTGATGTCCAGCCTCTGACCATGCTAGCTGACATCAACCATGAGCTGACCGCAGCTCAAAACCCTCGAGCTGGCATCCAACGTGCACTCGAACTCCTCGATCAACATCATGGTGTGATTCGGAGCGCCGTCGTGCTCGCAGATCCAGATTCTGGGCGACTACGGGTCGAAGTTTCAGCCGGACTAACCGGAGCCGGACGACATGCCGAGTGGGAAATGGGTGAGGGCATTACCGGACGCGTTGTCGAAAGTGGGAAACCGGTTGTAGTTCCTCAAATCAGTCAGGAACCAATGTTCCTCCACCGCACAGGTCGGCGCCAAGAGGGACCACGCTCAGAGATCAGTTTCATGTCCGTCCCGATCCCTGGCGAACGAATAACTGTCGGGGCACTTAATCTCGACTTTCCATTCAACAAAACACGTACTTACGACCGGGACCTGCAGATCTGTCGCGTAGTAGCCAGCATGTTTGGACAGGCCCTTAGACTTCAACAGATCGCCGAAGTAGAACGTCAACGCCTGCGCGATGAAAACATACACCTAAAGGAAGAACTGAAGCAGCGGTACGACTTCTCCAAAATTATCGGGACCAGCGGTCCGATGAGACAAGTGTACGAACAAATTTCCCGAGTAGCCTCGGCAAATACTACGGTGCTCATTCGTGGAGAATCCGGAACAGGGAAAGAACTCATCGCGCACGCCATTCACTACAACTCTCCTCGAGCCAAGAAACCCTTCATCAAGGTGAGCTGTGCCGCTCTTCCAGATTCCCTCATCGAGTCAGAACTGTTCGGTTATGAACGGGGGGCTTTTACAGGAGCGGTCGGAAAAAAAGCGGGACGATTTGAGATGGCCGAAGGAGGCACGCTTTTCCTTGACGAAATCGGCGACATCAACCTCTCCACACAGGTAAAACTGTTACGCGTTATTCAAGAAAAGGAGTTCGAACGGTTAGGAGGAACATCATCCGTTAAGTTGAACGTCCGTCTGATTGCCGCAACCAATACGGATCTTGAAAAAGCGATTGCGAGCGGCACATTCCGTGAAGACTTGCACTACCGCTTAAACGTATTCACTATCTTTGTTCCTCCGCTTCGTGAACGAAAGACGGACATTCTTCTTCTCGCAGACAGCTTTCTAGAGAAATATTCCACGGAGCACGGCAAACATATCAAACGTATTTCGACACCAGCCATCGATATGTCTATGGCCTATCATTGGCCTGGAAATGTCCGTGAACTTGAAAACAGCATCGAAAGAGCAGTACTAGTCTGCGACGGAAGCGTAGTCCATGCGCACCACCTGCCTCCCACGTTACAAACGGGAGAAACTTCAGGAACGACAACAAATGTTTCTCTCATTGACGCAGTCACCGCATACGAGAAAGACCTTCTTCAAGATGCCCTCAAAACAACCAGAGGCAACCGTGTGAAGGCGGCGACGCTACTTAATTCGACGGAACGGATCATCAGTTACAAAGTCAAGAAATATGGGATCGACTGTAGAAGGTTTCGGTAACCGACAGTCGTTCATTAGTGCTCGAAAAAGTGTTGTCACCATTTTCGTAACACCATAAATCGTTAGGGAAATATTTTCCGGCAACGATGGAGCCACGTGGATAGACTTATCACTACCCTTCATTGACAGATACATACTCGAATCTTCGATAGGTTTGAATCAAGGCAAAGCACAGTTTCAACCTACTGATCTATACAACGGATGGAGAACCTCATGAAACTCATCACCGCCGTCATCAAACCTCACATGCTGGACACGGTCCGAGATTCGCTTGCCAAAACCGGGATTCAGGGGCTAACCGTTACTGAAGTTCGAGGCTTTGGACGGCAAAAGGGGCACACGGAAACTTATCGCGGCGCAGAATACACTGTCGATTTTATCCCCAAGATAAAAATCGACGTGGTAGCTGACGATGAACATATCGATTCGGTTATCGAGGCAATCAAGGAATCAGCTCGGACCGGAGAAATTGGAGACGGAAAGGTCTTTGTAAGTGATATCGAACAGGCTATTCGCATCAGAACTGGAGAGGCTGGACCCGATGCACTTTGAACCTGTAAAGACATGGCTCCCCGATGGCCATCCTTTTCCTGCCACTACGCGACCAAACAGCTTGCTATTACCTCATTATGAGATACTTCAACTATCCCAGCGTGACCATCATCAGTCAATGTTCGACGGAAGGGGGACAAGATGAGTCCGTTATGGCGCCACAGAATGCGGTGGCTCTCGGTTACGTTCCTGGGGTTTCTTATATGTTTCATCCCACAACGCGCGTTAGGCCAGAGCAATGAAGGCAAGATTGCTTTGTCGCTTGGAACTGATGCCAGCCACGCCTATTTTTTTCGAGGCATAAAGCAAGAACGTAAGGGGCTTATTGTTCAGCCGTACGCGGAGGTCTCTTTTTCTTTACTCGAAAAAGATGAAGGCCTTAACAGCGTGAAACTTTTGATCGGTCAACGGAACAGTCTGCACTCCGCACCAAGTGGTTCGCCTGAAACATCTAGCTACACGGGAATTAGGCAAAGAGATCAGACCCTCGCTACTTGGCACCGATCGGACTTCTTCTCCGGCATCGCACTTGGAATTGAAAACTGGAAAGCTGACATCACTTACGCTTCTTACTTGAGCCCGAACCACTCGTTTGGAACCGTCCAAGAGCTCTCCTTTACTCTGACTATGGATGACCGTGAATTTTTTCTCGTTCCAATCGAACCACACGTTGGTCTAGCAATCGAACTAGATGGTCAATCGGATAGAGGTTCCAGTGAAGGAGTTTATTTTGAGTTGGGAATCAAACCTAGATTGGAACTCCTTGACGGCGTCACATCCATAAAGTTTCCAGTCACGCTGGGTCTGAGCTTGAGCAACTATTACGAGAACGGTGCCGGCCTCGATAATACTTTCGGCTACTTCGACATAGGAGCAGTAGCGAGTCTTCCGATCACTGCCCCAAGATCGTTTGGAGAATGGGAATTAACCGGAGGCGTGCATCTTCTAGCACTTGGAGGCTATCTTGAGACCATCAACAATGGAGACCAATTACAAGCGGTTGGTTCGATTGGCTTCCATATTAGGTATTGATCAATTCATATAGAAGGCATCACTTTTACGACGACTGGACTTCACACAACTGGCATTGTGTAACGCGACTCTATAGTCGCGAACTGTAATAGAGAGAAATGACTGCGCTGAGAACGCTATTGACCTCGGCAACACAAAGCGTAAAAAGTAGATTTTCTCCGACCATCCATCATGGGCGTCACACTTTCAGGCATCGGTAATCAAGGTTCAACGGACTCGGACAACTCACCTAGTCAGTGGAAAGCGTTACTTGATTCCGCACGGGCCGAGGTTGCCGCGGAAACTCGCCTCGCGAGAGCAGGCTTGTCTACCCTCAGTCGTTACTCAAATCATGTCGATCAACTGCTAAAAGATATTTACGACCACGCGAAAAAAGAAATCAACATTCCGACCGCACTCATCGCTATCGGCGGATATGGTCGCCAACAACTTTGCCTACACTCAGATATCGATCTAATGGTCGTATTCGATGGACAGATAAAGACCGCTGAACAACGGTTCCTTCGGTCCCTACTGCACCCACTTTGGGATCTACATTTGGATGTTGGTCATCAAGTCCGGCAACTTTCGGAATTGAACGTCGTCGAAACAGACAACCCTAAACATCTTTTGGCATTACTTGAGGCAAGATTCCTAGCCGGAGAACAGAGTGTTTTCGAAAGTTTCTCAAAGACTTGCCTCAGCGAAAATTCCGCGTGGCGACAGCCCACGCAGCAGGCACTAATAGACCTGACTAACAAACGTCATGCACACTACAACCGAACCGTCTTTCAGCTCGAGCCAGACATAAAGGATGCTCCAGGTGCACTTCGTGACGCCACTGCGATGCGCCTATTCGAACGATTAGAGCCAAATCCAGGCGGTTATCGCTCGATAAGCAACGATATCGGTCGCTTGCGGGAAGCAGAGGATTTCCTCTTGCGAATTCGGTCAATTCTCCACCTTGAGCGGGGTCGTAACTATAATGACTTAAGCCACGAACTACAGGAAACAGTAGCAGCACTTTTCGGCTCTCCCGGCGAAAAAGCGAGTCAGCAGGTGGAATCCCTTATGAGTACGTACTTCCACCATGCACGTCTGATCGAAAGATCGCTAGCGGTATCTATGAAGTCAATTACAGCGCCGAGCACCTGGACGACGATGCCTCTTGGTAACGACCTCGAACGGTCATGGGATGGGATACGTTTTGGCGATTCGACACGTTCATCTCTCCGACCAAGGACTTGGTTACGAGCCTTCGAAACCGCACTCGACGTAAGTGTCTCCGTTTCCGATCAAGTCTTAACCTGCATCGAACGTCATTCTGATCGCTACGCCCCGGAGCGGTTTTTCCCTTCGCCAGTCGAGCGAGACACTTTACTCCGCGTGCTTCGCCCTCGACCCGGACTTTACGAACGACTTTCCGAAATGCATGGCAGCGGGTTATTAGGCCGCATGTTCCCAGAATTCCAGCGTGTGTACTGCCTTGTAATCAGAGATTTCTACCACAAATACACTGTCGATGAGCACACACTGCTGACTATTCGAAATGTAGAGCAATTGCTCATGGCACAAACGAACAGCCGACAAAGATTCACTAACGTCCTCAACGAAATCGAAGAGCCTCAATTATTGATTCTTGCATTGCTGTTTCACGATGTCGGAAAGTGGACTAACAAGAATCATTCGGAAGAAGGAGCACGAATGGCCTGTGGAGCCCTACGAAGAATAGGGCTTCCAGAACACTCAACTGCTACTGTCGAATTTTTGATTCGGCATCACCTGCGAATGTCAGCGGCAGCATTCCGTCGCGACATCGAAGATCCCGATACCGTGACACAATTCGCCCGTCTTGTTGGCACCGAAAATCGTCTCAAGTTGCTGCTGTTGTTCACGTTTGCTGACGTAGCGGGAGTCGGCCCAGACGTTATGACACCCTGGAAGGAAGAACGACTCTGGCAGTTGTATGTAGCCGCTTACAATTGTCTAACACTTTCCTACAGCGACGATGTCATCGATGACGAAAATCTCATACGCGACGATCTTGACCGCCAACGTCCATCTGACATCTCGCGTGAAGAACTAACCGCCTTCCTGGAAGGATACCCGCAAAGGTATCTTCGTGTCGTTGATCGCTCTCGTGTCTACGAGCATGTCCGTCTATCGCGTGATCTGCAGCCCTCGGAAGTTCATACTACTCTCACTGAAAACGATGCAGCCTGGGAACTCAGCGCGATCACCATCGACGCGCCTGGTCTCTTCGCTAGTATTTGCGGGGTGTTATCGTATTTCGGAATGAATATTCTACGCGGACAGGCAATGACTAATGAGCACGGTGTAGTGCTTGATATTTTTCAGTTTTCGGATCAAGAAGGCTATCTCAGAATGAACGAGTCGGCTAAGTCTGAGATGATAGATAGTCTCGAAAATGTCATTTCTGGGAAACAAGATATCGAAAAAAAATTGCAAGGGCGGCAACGTGCACAAATCACCTTTCCGAAACCCGAACGCGTAAAGCCTGTAATCCGTTTTAATGATCACTACTCGCAACGTTTCACAGTCCTCGAAATTGTGACTAACAACGCTTGGGGATTACTTTATAGGATCAGTCAGACGATTTCTTCAGAGAAATGCGACATTGAACTCGTCCTGATCTCAACAGAAGGCGCTAAGGCAATTGACGTTTTTCATCTCACGAAAGCTGGGGAAAAATTGGCTGACCCCGTACAACAAACACTTGCGGAGGCTCTTGAAGCAACCTTTAAGCACACCAGCTGAATGGATTGTCTTCGCCGGTATCTATACATTCTCCGTATCTAGTAAGGAGCGAATTACAAAATGACCAAGAAGAAACTGGAGTACATCTGGCTAGATGGATACCAGCCAACGCAGAGCCTTCGTTCGAAGACGTTAATCCGAGATACGAATAACTTCGATGGCACACTGGAAACTTGCCCGATGTGGTCATTCGATGGAAGTTCAACCGAACAAGCCACTGGGAACGATTCTGATTGCTTATTGAAGCCCGTCGCACTTTTCCCAGACCCGTGTAGAAAAAATGGCTATTTAGTTATGACAGAAGTCCTGAATTCAGATGGAACCCCACATATATCGAATGGACGTGCAACAATCGATGACGATGACGACGACTTCTGGTTCGGTTTTGAGCAGGAATATTTTCTGTGGGACATAAACACAAAACTACCTCCAGGCTTTCCAGCTGGTGGTTATCCAGGTCCGCAAGGCCCGTACTATTGTTCCGTTGGTGCGAAGAATGCTTTCGGTCGTCCATGCGTCGACGCGCATCTCGACGCGTGTCTTGATGCAGCAATTAACGTCGAGGGTATCAATGCGGAAGTTGCATCTGGTCAATGGGAATTCCAGGTCTTCGCCAAAGGAGCCAAAAGGGCAGGTGACGAAACCTGGGTCGCCCGTTACCTGCTTGAACGCTGCGGGGAACAGTACGGGTACGCGATCGAATGGCACCCAAAACCTCTCGGCCCCACCGACTGGAACGGTTCAGGAATGCATGCGAATTTCTCCAATGGTTCGATGAGAAATTCTGGAAATAAAGATACCTTCACAGGAATTTGTGAAGCTTTCGGAAAACAAATTTCGAGGCACATAGAGGTTTACGGTGCCGACAATGACCAGCGGCTTACTGGAGCCCATGAAACAGAAGCTCTTGACAAATTTAGCTACGGTATCTCTGACCGTGGTGCATCAATTCGGATCCCTGTTGGAACAATAGATGACGGGTGGAAAGGACGCCTTGAGGACCGACGACCTGCCTCAAACGCCGATCCGTACAAAGTTGCCGCAGCAATCATCAAGACCATGAAAGAATCCAAAAACTAAAGCACAGTTGCATTGGAACAATCATCTTGGCAGACCTTCGAGAATTACTCGGAGGTCTGCTTGCCTTTTACTTCTCGTTAAAAATTCACCAGAAATTTTGCGGATGAAACGTCCAGGATTTTTCACGGAACCAGAGGCTTTAAAGCTACTAGCGATCCACGCCAAGAAATAGAACAAACTAAATCATCCCAACGTGGTGTCGTCGTTCACATCTAAATCGATCAACTAACAAATCAAATACACAAAACGCCTAATTAAAAGTGCTGTCTCACATCAAGGCTTACTGGTGTCCCAATACTGGATGTGGGACGTAAGATTCTTCCAGTAAACGACATTCGTCATTTTCCAGAGTAATTTGAAGCGCCGCAACAGCATCATCGAGATGCTTAGCCTTAGTTGTCCCAACGATCGGGGAGCTAACTCCTGTCTGGCGTAGAATCCATGCCATGGCAATCTGAGCCGGTGTTACGCCTCTGTTATTCGCAACCTCAACAACACGGTCGACGACGCGAAAATCGGCCTCAGAGTAGTAAAGATTATGGGCGTACGCATCCGTCTGAGAACGAACCGTGTCTCCATCAAACTCATCAGTAGATAAAAGTCGTTGTTTTCGATTGCCAGCTAAAAATCCTCGGGCTAAAGGACTCCAAGGAATTACCCCAAGACCCTCCAACAGGCAAAGTGGAATCATCTCGCGCTCCTCTTCCCGATAGATCAAGTTATAGTGATTCTGCATCGACACAAAACGAGCCCAACCTCGATTCTCAGAAATCTGAAGCATTTTCAATAACTGCCAAGCGTACATACTTGACGCTCCGATATACCGAACCTTGCCGGAGCGAACTATGTCATTTAATGTCTCGAGAGTCTCAACCACAGGTGTTTTAGGATCGAAACGATGAATCTGATACAAATCGATGTAATCAGTCCCGAGTCGGCGCAAAGATCCATCAATTGCAGCAAGTAAATGTTTACGCGAAAGTCCTCGTTCGTTGGGCCCATCTCCCATTGGGAAGAACACTTTTGTCGCAATAATGACTTTATCGCGATCGGCGAAATCGCGAATCGCTCGTCCGACGATTTCTTCGCTTATGCCGACCGAGTACATGTCGGCTGTATCAAAAAAATTGATCCCATGTTCCAGTGCTTGCTGAAAAAAAGGCCGGCTTTCCTCTTCGGATAAAACCCACTTTCGCCATGCCCGCGATCCAAATGTCATCGCCCCAAGACAAAGACGCGAGACACGAAGCCCTGTCCGGCCGAGATTTACATATTCCATTGAATGACGAATAAGCGTTTCGGAAAGCAAACGCCTCTAGGGAACGGTATGGTAGTGGCCATGTTCGGGATCCCAGACTTGTCGAGAGCCCCCACCACTATTCGTCGTGAACGTGAAGGCAATTATTCCACCTATGGCAACCAAAACACCAATCAGCATATATGTTCCGACTTGGGATCGGGAATCTTCCTTTGGTGAACAACACTGCTTAAATTTTTTCCCGCTCCCACATGGGCACGGGTCATTTCGGCCGGTTTTCTTTGCTGTCATATACCAACTCCATTGGCAGTATACCGTCGGACCTCGATTCCCGAGCACTACAATTTAATCAGGCATCTAAAAATCACATCCCGCCTGACTAGCAAGGCAACACGTTACAACAATCGTAGGTGTCTCGCATTATGGAAGGAGCAAAATTTTCCCAATGTGTGTACTGGCTTCCATTGTCTGGTGGGCAGTCGCTGCTCCACTAAAAGGGTAGGTGGCAAAAACGACAGGCTCTATATATCCAGATGCAATATCAGGCCATACGTTCGCAATCAAGGACTCTGCAATCGACGCTTTTTGTTCAACCGATCGAGATCGCAACGTCGAACCAGTCACAAATAACCTCCGCGACATTACATCCGCTAAATCTAACTCGGCTTTCGCGCCTTCCATTAGCGCGATTACCACAAGTCTCCCTTCAACACCCAAACATTCGAGGTTCCGATTCAGATACGGACCGCCGACCATATCGAGAACGAGGTCGACGCCACACCCGTTCGTCGCACTCTTTACAGCTGAAACGAAATCGTCGTCACGATAGTTAATTGCCTTGTCTGCACCAAGTCTTTCGCAGGCTGCACACTTCTCGGATGACCCAGCGGTTGCAAAAACGCGAGAACCAATTCGCTTGCCTAGTTGAATAGCAGCTGTACCAATCCCGCTCGAACCGCCATGCACAAGAAACGTTTCACCACTTGATAGACGACCGCGTTCAACAACATTCGTCCAAACCGTAAAGAACGCTTCTGGCAATGCAGCAGCGTCGATCAAAGAAACTCCCTCAGGAATTGGAAGGCATTGCTGCGCTGGTGCTACGCAAAATTCTGCATAACCACCACCTGAAACGAGTGCGCAAACCTGGTCACCAACACTCCACATAGTCACATCCTTACCTGCTGCGACCACCGTGCCAGACACCTCAAGACCTAATATCGCCGAAGCTCCAGATGGAGGTGGATAGTTTCCCTCGCGCTGCATAATATCCGCGCGATTAACTCCAGAAGCTGACACCTTGACGAGCACCTCTTCTGCTCCCGGAAGCGGCACGGCTCTCTTAGCTAACGCTAGAACCTCAGGACCACCAAAATGAGTAACGTCAACAACATTCATTGTGGCTGGTATTGGCATCGTGCCTCTTTTCTGGGCTAAACGTGTCGCGCTCGGAGTTGCAGACGAGCTAATGAGTATAATGCGACTGCAAAGTGAGCCGCCCAAACTGACGTCCGGCCAAAAGCAGCGCTCTGTCGGGCAAGTCGATTCCGTTGTGAAGAACAACCGTATCCGAACGTGACAGATCGGTGACACCAGCGGAAGTGAAATACTCGACTATTTCTCAGCTTTCCCACTACGACCATGAGAATCTGAAGCAACCATGCCCGATAGAAACGCGACGAGAAGAAAATGTGAACAGCCAAAATCTTAACGAGGCCATTCATGTGTGTGGCACACATCGCTTTTGAAAACCAATAATGGCGGCAACTATCCAACGAAGCATTGATCTTGGTACTATCAGATGAATCTAAAGGTCGCGCTAATCGGTTATGGTCGAATGGGCAAAGCAATCGACGCCTTGGCCGAAAGCTATAGCTGCGACATCGTCGAGCGACTCGATATTTCCGACAATACTGATGGCGCGGGTATCACTGCCGATCGATTCAATGCAATCGATGTGGCTATCGATTTTTCACTAGCCGATGCCGTCGTTCCGAATATGAAGCAGCTCGGCGCAACAAACACTAACGTCATTCTTGGGACAACTGGTTGGCACAGGGACGAACAAAAAGTAAAAGACATCGCTAACGAGACTGGTATCGGTGTCGTACACGCTGCCAACTTCTCAATTGGAGTCAATCTCTTTCAGGCAATCGTCGAACATAGCGCAACTCTTTTTGCTGATTTTGATGACTTCGGAGCGTGGATTCACGAGAGTCACCACTCAGCCAAACAGGATGCCCCGTCCGGAACAGGCTTGGCGCTAAACTCTGCAATGCGAAGCTCAGGCTACAATCGAAACATAGATGTTTCTTCCACACGGGCTGGTTCGATTCCAGGCACGCACGTCGTCGGGTTCGATGGACACTCTGAAACGTTAACATTGACCCATACCGCGCGTGACCGTTCCATATTTGCACGTGGCGCTCTGGAAGCCGCGCAGTGGATCAAAGCAAGAAAAGGTTGGTTTACTATGCGAGACGTAATTGGTCTCAAGTAACGTTTGCCGACCACTCTTAATTTACGGACTTCTAAAATGTCTCCTTCCAATCAAAACACGACGCCGACAAGTTGGAAAGGCTGTGGGACTGCATTGGTGACACCTTTTACCTCAGATGGGAAATTGGACGAACCGAGCATCGCACGATTAGTGCAGCGTCAAATTGAAGGTGGGGTTCATTTTCTTGTGCCCTGTGGAACAACCGGAGAAACACCGACGCTTTCACACGAAGAAAAACTTCGTGTTGTCGATCTCGTAGTAACAACTTCCGATGGACGTGTACCTATTCTGGCCGGAGCTGGTAGTTACGACACGAAATCCTCGATCATTCTTGCCAAAGAAATGGAACAACTTGGTGTCACGGGATTGTTATCGGTAACGCCGTTTTACAACAAACCAAGCCCCGAAGGACTCTTCCAACATTTTCGCGCGCTCGCCGAATCAACGCAGCTTCCGATTATTCTCTACAACGTGCCCAGCCGAACCGGCTGTAATCTAGATACTCTGACACTATTACGACTTGCAGATATCCCAAACATCGTTGGAATAAAGGAAGCCTCAGGAAATCTAGGTCAGGTGTCAGAGATATGCCACGCAGTACCAGAAACTTTTAGTGTTCTCTCCGGCGACGATGCATTTACTTTACCCCTAATCTCACTTGGGGGTGCGGGGGTGATTTCAGTTGTTTCGAATGAGACTCCTTCAGAGATGAGCCAACTTGTCACCGCAGCTCTAGAAGGCGATTTTGAAACCGCGCGCCGTCACCACAATCTCCTTTTTCCGTTAATGCAAGTCAACTTTATTGAATCTAATCCAATCCCGGTGAAAGCAGCGATGGCCCAGATGAACCTGCTTCGCGAAGTGTACCGACTTCCACTGGTGCCACCATGTCCGGAGGCACGAGAGAAAATTACTCAGGTGCTCCAACAGCTTGGCCTGTTGGCCAATTCCCTACAGCAGACAAAAGAATGACACAACAAGCCAACGAACTCGCGAGCCAGATTCAGCGGTTGTATGAAAACTCAGACACTGCAAATAGACAAGATGTTCGAATCGTTTTCGCGAAGCTCCGAACAGAATTATCCGCGGGTCGTGTACGTGCGGCCGAGCCGGACGAGTCAACCGTTACCGGCTGGAGAGTAAACCCATGGGTCAAGCAAGGAATTCTCTTAGGTTTCCGAGCGGGCACCAATATGACCTATGAGTCCACAATTCCTAATATGTCTTTCCTAGACAAAGATACGCTACCGCTCAAGTCCATCAGCGTTGACTCTGGAATAAGGATTGTTCCCGGGGGATCATCGGTTCGAGACGGAGCGTACATCGCGCAAGGGGTCATTTGTATGCCACCAATGTACGTCAACATTGGGAGTTATATCGGCGAAAACAGTCTAATTGATTCCCACGCGTTAGTTGGATCGTGCGCGCAGGTCGGCAGTCAAGTTCACGTTAGCGCTTGTGCGCAAATTGGTGGAGTACTTGAGCCTGTAGGCGCACTTCCGGTAATTGTTGAGGACGAGGTGCTCGTGGGAGGCAACACGGGTCTGTACGAAGGTGTAGTCGTCAAAGCTCGTGCAGTCATTGGCGCCGGAACGGTAATCACCGGGTCAACGCCGATTTACGACCTACCTAAGCGGCAACTAATCAAACCAGAACCGGGTCAGCCAACAATAATCCCTTCTGGAGCTGTCGTCGTTCCTGGCGCACGAGCTGTGACGGTCCCCCCTGGACCTCAATGGGGGCTGTCTCTAGCAACACCGGTCATCGTAAAGTACCGAGATGATCGTACTGACACTAGAACTGAGCTTGAGGCATGGATCCGGTAACTAAATCGCTGGTTGATCTCACGAGAAGCCTCATTGATATCGACTCGACGAGTGGTCGAGAATCAGAAGCAACTACCTGGTTAGCGACTTGGCTGCGAAAGCGAGACTACCATGTCATCGAACAGCCAGTTGCCGACAACAGAGTCAACATTATCGCGACCATAGATGCGAATTCCCCAGAAGTTTTCTTCTCAACTCACATCGATTGCGTTCCCCCTTTTTTTCCAAGCCGGGTAGAAAATAATCTCCTTTATGGAAGAGGGGCCTGCGACGCCAAAGGAATCCTAGCCGCCGAACTTACCGCACTGGAATGCTTACGTGCACGCGGTGAAAGTCGAGTCGGTCTTTTAGTCGTAGTGGGCGAGGAAAATGGTAGCCATGGCGCTCGCGCAGCAAATAGTTTTGAACAAGCCTGTCGGTATCTCATCAACGGGGAACCAACCGACAACCGCCTTGCATCAGCAACACGAGGTGTATATCGAGTTCGTCTGGCTTCGGCAGGAATTGCTGCACATTCCTCGAATCCAGAACTCGGAAACTCAGCGATCGAAAAACTCATTGACGCGCTGGTCGAACTTCGAGAGGTCGGTCTCCCCCGCGATGAGACACTAGGTCGAACTAGTTACACTGTTGGGATGATTTCAGGCGGTGTCGCACCAAACGTTGTCCCACCTTCTGCAGAAGCCGATGTGAACTTTAGGACTATCGGCACTGCCCGGGACGTTCGGTCATGTCTAGAAACACTCACAGATAAAGTTTCTATCGAAGACCTTATTATCGTGCCGCCAGTTCGACTGACCACCGTCCCAAATTTTGAGACTGAAGCATTTCGTTTTACGACGGACATTCCTTTCTTGACAGCATGGGGAGAACCACTACTAATAGGACCAGGGTCCGTCAAAGTCGCTCACACGGCCACCGAACACGTCGAAATCTCAGAATTGATCCAAGCCGTCGACCTTTACCAACGACTCGCACTCAAACTTTTAACTCAGGAGGAAAAATAAATAAATCAATGATCAAATTGAATCTCTACCATTTTGGATTGTCACCCGAGCTCCTTTCACCCTGCACAATACCCTTCGCCTGAGTAAACTTGGCATCTTTACCGTCTAACAACCGATGCACTAATGATCTCGACTCGCGCGATCGGTGCTTCGCCATCAACTGGAGTCTTTTCGATCGCAGATATCACATCAAATCCAGCCGTCACAACCCCGAATGCCGTGTAGTTCCTGTCAAGCTCCTCTGCAACATCGATGCAGATAAAAAACGATGTCGAAGCACTATCCAGTTCCTCGAACCGAGCCATAGAAACGATTCCACGAACGTGAGCCGTATCGTTGAACTCGGGATCAAGATTCTGCACAAATCTCTGCTGCCTATCCGTGAGTGGTTCTCTTCTCGTAGGTAAGTGGCCTGCTTGAATGACAAAACCAGGCACTACGCGATGAAACGCCATACCGTCATACACGCCTGAATCAACGAGGCGAAGAAAATTCCTGACGTGATTCGGAGCTAAATTAGGGTAAAACTCGATACCAATTTGACCGTACGTTGTTGTCAGGACCGCACGAAACGCGGATAACTCCTCATCCGAATACGTTGAAAATGGAGGGACTTCTGGCGGAGGCTTGTCCCTAATAGTGGCTGTCAAGATTGTGACGCGTGTGGTCGCTCGTCCTTCACTATCAACCGGTGTTTGTGAAATCTTTGTCACGACATCTATTCCATCGACCACCTGACCCCAGATAGAATGCAGACCATCTAGAGCCGGCTGGGGCACAACGCAGATAAAAAACTGTGCCCCGCTAGAACTGGGTTCGGCTCGAACCATCACCGCCGATACGGTTCCTCTGTGATGGATCGCATCACCGATCTCGGCCGTGACTAACCCTAAGCCTCCACGTCCATAGTCAGAAACACGGTCTTTGTCGGCTGTGAAAGGATCTCCACCCTGCACAATCCCATCAACAACCATCCGATGAAAGGTAGTTCCGTTAAAGGTGCCATCGGTCGCGAGTTGCATAATCAGGCCAACATGATTCGGGGCTAACTCAGGCCTAAGATCAATCGCGATCAGTCCGTTGTCTGTTTCCAGAACGAGTTGCTTGCCAGTCATATCTTCAACCGTCAAGGGAGTAACAAAGGGAACCTCCACGTCAATCTGGTTCGAAGACACGGACCCGACCGAAGCTATCCATAACACGAACAGTGATATTGCTTTCACGAGCGACCTCCTCAGCATCTGCACAGTATCATGAGTCATGACCTTATTTGACGCGCAAGAACCATCGAGCAAAACCGGCTCTTGGAGGCCCCTTTTCATCGCAGTGGGTTTAGCGAGCATAGCGTTCTACGTTTTCAACCAAGGATACTTTCGTTCGTACTTGACACGACCCTCAGAAACAGCCGTAACGACGAAACCTGAAAAGCCCGCATCGAGTCCTAATTCTGCGGCTCCACCGAACGTAGAAGTGCCAGCTTTACCGCCCGCTCCGATTTCAGATCCCCCTGAACTACGACCCTCAGACACGACGGCACCGCCGATCATCGAACAACCTAGCATTGCGATCCCCGTTCGACTCCAAGTCAACGCGGACATCGATGGCGCTGACGTTTTTGTCGACCGTCAATTCGTCGGAAAAACTCCCTTCGAATCTCGCGAGATTTCGCCTGGGCAACATCGGATTAATATCTCGGCTGCCGACTTTGAAGGGCAAGTAGTCGACGTGGTTATTTCCGATCCGGAAGAAAATGACTTCAATTCGACCATTGTCGACATCAACTTTTTGCAGATAGACATTAATAGTCGGACCGCGGCAATTCACAAACACCGATTTGGTAACTGTGAAGGCACTTTAGTGGCTAACCTAGAAGGAATTCGCTACGAAACGGAAGGAGACGATGCCTTTTCGATCCACTACGATAAACTTCAGCGTTTTCAAATTAATTACGCAGACCATAATCTACAAATAAAAATTTCGTCTGGCCGGACCTTTAACTTCACCGACCGAACGGAGAGCGCCGACGCGTTGTTCGTTTTTCATCGTGACGTCGAAAAGGCGCGAGCGAGCCTTCAGAAGACCACTAATCACCCGTAATTAGAGATCTCCAGCCAGATCGCAAGCCGTTGTTATCTAGAACATACAGATTTCATCTCGCATGGTTGTCCCGCCGAAATTTCTACCTGCTAAATCTAGGCAAGTGGCTTCGCCTACAAATCTTCCGTCCCGACACAAAGAAAGGCTGCATATAATGATCGGAGCCTATTGGCCACACGAAAAGGGATTTGACAAGGTGTCAGAATGCGGAGCCACTTAATATTTCCGACTTTCCAAGAGACACATCTCAAACGCGAGCATCGGACGGAAGGAATCATGAAAAATATTTTTCTTTCGGTGGCCTTATTCGCTTTCTTGGCTAATATCTCTCTTCACGCTCAGCGCCCCTCTGTATCAGGACCGACCGCCGGCATCTCGACCGGTCACCCGCTTACAACTGCCGCTGCCTTTGAAACTTTAATTCATGGTGGGAACGCCTTTGACGCAGGTGTGACCGCATTACTTGTTGGCGGCGTCATCGAACAAGACCTCTATGGGCTCGGCGGTGAAGCCTTGGTTCTCGTTTACCCCATAACCGATGGCACGGTCACATCCGTCGTTGGTCAGGGATGGGCGCCTAAGAAAATCAGTATCGACTGGTATACCCAGCAGAACCGCGATCTCAACGGTGAAGGCCTTGACCCTGCAGTCGTACCAGGTGCTCTCCATGCGGCATTAACCGTTCTCGAAAATTGGGGCACAATGAGTTTTGAACGAGTCGTTTCTCGTGCCATTGATTACGCAGAAAATGGTTTTCCGCTTCGCAAGCTCACGAGTGACGCAATTGCTTCAAATCTTGATTTTCTGGAACAGTGGCCAGGCAATAAACGGTATTGGCTTAAACCCGACGGAACCCTGTATAGCGCTGGAGAAACAATCACGCTTCCCTCGCTAGCCAACACACTCAAGAAAATGGTCGAAGCGGAACGGGCAAGTGCCCATCTTGGCCGGCGCGTAGGTATAGCCGCTGCACGCAACCGTTTTTACAGAGGCGATATTGCCGACGAAATGGTCGCTTTCTTGCAAGCTCACGGTGCACCTTTTCAAAAAAGCGACTTTGCTGATTTCTACGCACGAGTTGAAGATCCAGTATTCACAGAATACCTAGGCTACACGATCTACAAGCAGGGCTTTGTGAGTCAAGGACCAGTCCTTCTTCAAACACTGAATATTCTCGAACACTTCGATCTCAAGAAAATGGGCCACAACAGCGCAGACTATCTGCACACAATTGTCGAAGCGATGAAGCTTACATATGCGGACCGTGATACCTACTACGCTGACCCAGAGTACGTCCGCGTCCCTGCTTCGGGTCTGCTTTCCAAGTCTTATGCAAGGGAACGTGCTTCCATCATCGACCAGACGCGTGCATCAACCGCATTTATCGCTGGCAATCCACTTCCGCACGATCCGGATGTCAAAGAATGGCCCTACTGGGTTGCAAACATTCCACGTACTGAGACCACTGACGATTCAACCGGATCATTTGTGCCGTCAGCAGGCGGCTTAAAAGATACTACTCACATCGCCATTATTGACAAAGAAGGAAACATCTTCGACAGCACACCGAGTGGTGGTTGGGTCCGTGGTGCCGTAATTCTTGGTGACACTGGAATCGGTCTCAGTACGCGAGGTGAGCAATTCTGGCTCGATCCGCATCGCGCTAACCAGATCCGACCGAGGGCTCGCCCTCGCTACACACTTACTCCAACCATTGTGCTTCGAGACAACGTACCGTTTTTGGCGATTGGAACACCAGGTGGCGACAATCAGGATCAGACAATCCTCCAAGCTTTTCTCAATATCATCGAATTTTGGTCAGACTGGTATCCCAATCTCCACGATGCTCTCCAATGGCCGCGAATTCGAACACAGCACCTCCATGGTTCATTTTGGCCTCATGCTGCGGGATTCAATCAAATGGATATCGAATCCGCGATAGCTCCAGAAGTCACTGAAGAGTTACGTCGCCGAGGCCACGAAATCAACTTGGTCCCACCACTGGGGGTATCCGGATGCGCTACCGCCGTGATGATCGACCCCAACAGTACGAATCGCCTCGCGGCAGCCGATCCGAGGCGAGACTGCTACGCCATTGCCTATTGACCTGATGAGAAATCTTCGTGTTTACCTGCAGGAACGGTAGAATTCATGAGAGCGCTCAAGAACTCATCTGAAAGATTCATCGGAACAACATTATGAAGATTGAACTTCGCGCGATTATTGTTTCCGTCGTATGCGTCTTAAGTGTGCTTTGTGGCTACGCCCGATACGGCGTGATCACAACTTCAGCACAAAATCCATCCAAGGCTATCGACTATCTCAGTGATGTCCAGCCCATCTTGGCGGAAGCCTGTTACGATTGCCATGGTCCAAATGGAAGCTCTCGGCAAGCGAACTTAAGATTTGACACTGACGATTTCCTCAATGAAGTCGTCGTTCCAGGAAATCCTAACGCTAGCTCTCTCCTTCAAAGATTGATTTCTGACGACTCCATCGGGCGAATGCCGCCACTGTCCTCTGGTCGAACACTCACTCACGATCAAATTGATGTTGTGCGGCGTTGGATAAATAACGGTGCCGAATGGGGAGTCGCGTCAGGAATACCTTCGTCGTTAGAACGACTCGTCGATTTTGAGCGCGAAATAAGACCGATTCTTTCCAATAATTGCTTCGCCTGTCACGGACCTGATGAACAGGGTCGTCAAGGAGGTCTTCGACTCGACGTCAAGAACGGTTTTCACGAAGAACGAGTCGGCTTCGGTGGCGCAGTAATAATTCCTGGAGATGCAGAAAATAGTCTCCTGTTTCAGCGCATAGCCACTGACACACAAAGCCAACGAATGCCGCGGGGAAACGATGCGCTCAGTCCTAATGAAATTGAAGCGATCCGCCTTTGGATTGATCAAGGAGCTGAGTGGAAAACACACTGGGCTTTTGTCCCTCCTGAAACTCCGGGCTTGCCGGAGGTCATCGACAAATCGTGGCCGAGAAACCCTATAGATCGGTTCGTTTTATCCAGACTTGAAGACCACGGCATTCCGCCGTCTGAAGAGGCCGATCGAACGACATTAATTCGACGCGTCACTCTAGACCTAACCGGTCTCCCGCCAACGCAAGGTGAAATAGCAGCATTTCTCAACGACGATTCACCTAGCGCGTACGAAGATGTCGTCAACCGATTATTGGCTTCGTCAAGATACGGTGAGCGGATGGCGGTCGAATGGTTAGATGCCGCGCGTTATGCGGACACCAACGGGTACCAAACTGACGGCGAACGCTCGATGTGGAGATGGCGTGATTGGGTGATTGATGCCTACAACAAAAACATGCCGTTTGATCAATTCACCATTGAGCAAATCGCTGGTGACATGCTTCCAAGCTCCACTCGTGAGCAACAAATCGCCACAGCCTTCAACAGAAATCACAGTCAGAACGGAGAAGGAGGTATTGTTGAGGAAGAGTTCTTAGTCGAATACGCCGTTGATCGAGTCCAAACGACGTCGACAGTCTGGTTAGGTCTTACGCTTGGTTGCGCGCGGTGTCATGATCACAAATTCGACCCAGTTTCCCAAAAAGAATTCTACGAATTCTTCGCTCACTTCAATAACATTCCAGAACGAGGCAAAGCATTCAAGTACGTCAACTCACCCCCGTTAATCGCCGCTCCTACGGCCGACCAAGAAAACGACTTAAAAATACTTGATGCCCAACTCCAAGAAGCTCGAGAAAGTTTCGTTGCCATGGAATCCCTCCTTCTCGAATCCCAGTCCGAATGGGAAAACTCAATCAACGCATCGAACCAAATCGATTGGGCGCTTACAGACAAACTCATAGCCCACTATCCGTTCGACGGCAACATAGCTGGAGCAGTGCAAACCGATACTCAAGTGCATACGGTTCTTGAAGACGGCCAGCCACATTTCGTCGAAGGAATACTTGGGTCAGCCATAACTTTTGACGGTCACCGCTTCGTTAACGCAGGAAACCATCCGGATATAGGTTATGACGACGAATGGTCCCTGACAGCATGGGTCCATCCGAAGGCAAAAGATGGAGTGATTATTTCTCGCGCGAGCAGTGGAGACCAAGGCGAAGTAGGCTGGGGACTCTACTTGGAGAACGGAAAACTTCGACTGAGCCTGTCAACCAGAATTCTTGATGACGGAGTAGCAGCGGAGACAGTCGATGACATACAACTCAACGAGTGGCAGCATGTGGTTGCAACTTACGACGGTTCGAAAACTCCGAGTGGAATGAAAATTTACGTCAACGGAACTTCAATAGAGTTGACTCCGCTTCTCGACCTCGTCGGAAATCGTCTACCCAAGAGGTATCCTCTCCGTATCGGTGCAAGTGGCTCTGGCAAACCAAGGTTTCAGGGATATCTCGATGACGTTCGAATTTACGGGACGGTCTTAAGCCCCATCCGAGCGAAGATCGTTTCAACTCGTGAATCGATTAGCGAAATTTCTGACATTGAACCAGAAGAACGTAGTCGTGCCCAAACCGAAAAATTGCGTCTCTGTTTTCTCGACCAGTATGCACCACATCAACTGCAAGAGATTTGGCGGAAAATAGTTTCGCTCGAAGACGACCGAAAATTCCTATTGGAAAGCTTTCCAACCGTAATGGTCATGAAAGAAATGTATCCGCGCCGCCAAACCTATCGGCTCGAACGAGGTTCCTACGACAATCCATCCGAAGCGGTCAATCCAGGTGTTCCAGCGGTCTTGCCTCCACTCGATCAAAATGTAGCGCCGAATCGACTAGCTCTGGCTCGCTGGCTCGTTGATCCAGAACATCCACTTACAGCTCGCGTGACTGTAAATCGATTTTGGCAAATGTACTTTGGTGTCGGGCTCGTAAAAACAGCAGAAAATTTTGGCACTCAAGGTGATTTTCCAAGCCACCCTGGTCTACTCGACTGGCTAGCGACCACCTTCATTGATTCTGACTGGAACGTAAAGGCGATTCAACGCGCAATCGTAACCAGCGCGACATACCGTCAAGCGTCCCACGTCACCACTCAGGAATTTGAGAGCGATCCGGAAAATCGTCGTCTCTCGAGAGGTCCTCGGATCCGTCTTCAACCCCAAGTGATTCGAGACCAGGCCTTAGCTATCTCGGGTCTTCTCGTCGAAAAAATCGGTGGACCTTCGGTAAAACCCTACCAACCGGAAGGGCTCTGGGCAGACATGGTGGAAGGAGGCTACGGAGACTATGTAGAGTCCGATGGCGACGACCTCTATCGTCGAAGCCTCTACACATTCTGGAAAAGAACCCTTGGACCTCCAACGATGATGACCTTTGATGCGTCAACACGAGAGACATGTATAGTTCGTACTGACCGGACAAATACACCACTTCAGGCGCTAAACCTGATGAACGACACAACCTACATCGAGGCAGCTCGTCGACTTGCCGAGAATATGATGTCGAATGGCGGAAACACTCCGGAACAACGATTAGCGTTCGGTTATCAGTCTTCTACTGCACGTCGCCCGAGCCCTGGAGCGCAAACTGTCCTCGTTTCAGGTTTTGAGCGACATATGGAACATTATCGGAGCAATCGATCAGCAGCGCTTGAGCTTGTGAGTGTCGGCCAGTCAACTCGCGACGAAACGCTGGACGTCGCCGAACTAGCTTCATACACCATGATGGCTAGCCTAATCTTGAATCTCGACGGAACAATTACGAAGGAATAGCTCATGAGCCCCTTTGAAAGGTTACTGACGCGTCGGCGTTTCCTCGAACTCTCACGTTCTGGCATAGGAGCAGCCGCGCTAGCCACACTCTTCGGCAATGACTCGCTACTTGCCCAACCGGCCGGAAACACAGGCTCCATCATGAGTGGTCTGCCAGGGCTTCCTCATTTTGCTCCAAAAGCAAAGCGAATTATTTATCTCTTCCAATCTGGAGCACCGTCTCAGCATGAACTATGGGACTACAAGCCAAAACTTTCGGACCTACGTGGCACTGACTTACCGGCTTCCGTTCGTGGCGAACAACGCTTAACAGCCATGACCGCTTCGCAGACGAGTTTTCCCCTCGTCCCATCGATTTTTCAGTTCGCTCAGCATGGTGAGTCAAGAGCGTGGGTCAGCGAACTGATGCCGCATACCTCCCACATTGTCGACGACCTCTGTTTCATCAAATCCATGCACACGGAGGCTATCAATCACGACCCTGGCATTACATTTTTTCAGACTGGAGCCCAGTTAGCAGGGCGGCCTAGTATCGGCGCATGGTTGTCTTACGGACTTGGCACGATGAATAGCGATCTTCCGACGTTTGTCGCTATGGTATCCAAAGGATCAGCGCAAGTTGGGCAGCCGCTTTATAATCGACTGTGGGGCAGCGGTTTCCTTCCAACTCGGTATCAAGGTGTCAAGTTTCTCTCAACCGGTGACCCGGTATTGTATCTCTCAAATCCCCCTGGGGTCGATGACCAAACGCGGCGGGGCTTTCTTGACGACCTCAAGATACTAAACGAACAAAAGGAAGAAGAATACGGGGACCCTGAAACCAGCACTCGTATTGCGCAGTATGAAATGGCCTATCGAATGCAGAGTTCTGTACCAGAACTGACAGATTTATCTGACGAACCCGACAGCATATTTGAACTCTACGGCGAAGATTCACGGAAGTCTGGAACCTTTGCTCGCAATTGCCTGCTCGCACGACGGTTAGCTGAACGAGATGTGAGATTTATCCAGTTGTTTCATCGAGGATGGGACCATCACACGCGATTGCCTCGAAGTATGCAACTTCAGGCCAAGGATGTCGACCAAGCGCAGGCGGCGTTGGTGACGGACTTGAAGCAACGGGGTATGTTGGATGAAACCCTTGTGCTGTGGGGGGGAGAATTTGGACGTGGCCCTTACTCTCAAGGAGTACTGACCGACGACAACTACGGACGAGACCACCATCCGCGCTGTTTCACAATTTGGATGGCCGGCGGGGGAGTTCGACCAGGTACCACCTTCGGTCAAACAGATGACTTTTCGTACAACATTCTAGAAAACCCAGTTCATATTCACGATCTGCACGCGACGATGCTTCATCTTCTTGGTATCGACCACACCAAATTAACGTATCGGTTCCAAGGTCGGGACTTTCGTTTGACAGACGTCCATGGAAGCGTTGTTGAGAGTATCCTAGCTTGATGACCTTATCGCGTCTTCACGCTACGGTCCGGTAGTTCAAAATTTAGACAGAAACTAGAGCCGTGGGTTTACTCTAATACCTATTGTGGCAGTTTAAATGCAACAAGCCTAGGAACTTCCCCGCCCACGGTAAGGGCTATGTACTGTTTTCCGTCGAGCATATAAGTCATCGGCGTTCCAAGTGCACCACCGGGCAGATCAAGGGAAGCCTTCTCTACACCGGTCGCCTTATCGTAAGCCACCAGTCGAGGACCACCGTTCGTACCTCCGGAAGTAAGCGCATGGATGAGTAATGTTTTTGTCAGAAGTGGTCCACTACTTCCAGCATCACCACCAACCGGCGGCAAGTCAAGCTCTCGTAACATCGGATGGCGACGAATACGATCTCCGTTTCCGGTAGGCGTCATCCATACATGGTCACCCGTGTTCATATTGATCGCTGTAATTCGACTGTAAGGTGGTTTCCATAGAGGAAGTCCACGCGGCATCACGGGTCCAGCGGAAAGCGAACGTCGCACATAACGAACTGTCGCGGGCTCATTCGGTTCGGGCTCGCTCAGGCGAATCGTCGAATGCCGATTCGCTGAAGGCACATAAAGGTAACCTGTTTCTGGATCAACCGCGGCACCAGACCAGTTGGCTCCCCCTCCGACGGAAGGCCGCATCACAGTCCCGCTAAGCGTCTGCGGCGTGTAGAGCGGACCTAGCCGAAAACCAGCCACTGCCTCTTCCGCCATTCGTCTGATCTCCGGTGTGAAATCCACTAGATCATCAATGGATGTTCCCTGGTATTCAAATGGATCAGGCTTCGTCGGAAACGGTTGTGTCGGTGACGGAATCTCACCGTCTAAGTCAGTATCGGTCGGGACTATCCTTTCTTCGATTGGCCAAATCGGTTCTCCAGTCACCCGATCAAAAGCGTAAACGAATCCCTGCTTCGTAACTTGAGCTACTGCCTTTATTTGGCGTCCATCAACTGTAACGTCCAATAGATTTGGCGCTGCTGGATTGTCATAATCCCATAATCCATGATGAACCATTTGAAAATGCCATTTACGATCACCTGTCTCAACATCAACCGCTACCAAGCTCTCCGCAAAGAGGTTATCTCCTAGGCGCTGTCCCCCATAATAGTCATTCGTAGGAGTCCCAACAGGTAAATAAACGACGCCTGTTTCTTGGTCAGCGCTCATAATTGACCAGATGTTCGTGTTTCCAGAATAGCGCCAAGATTCACCAATCCAACTGTCCGCACCAAATTCATCGGCACTCTGCGGTACGGTGTGAAAGTCCCATCGATGTTCCCCAGTCTGAGCGTTGTATGCTCGAGCCCAACCGGGTGGAGCTTCTTTCGTCAACACGCGATCATTGATAGACGAACCAACCACGATAGTATTCCGAACGACGATCGGTGGAGATTGGGAGGACAGTTTCACCAAGTTAACAATATCGCGTTCACCACGAGTCGCGCGAGGTAACCCTTCTGTTAGATCCACCCGTCCGTTCACGCCGAATTCCTGAGCCGGCAAACCTGTTTTGGCGTCAACGGCAACAAGAAATCCATCCCCCGTACCCCAAATCACTCGTGCTTTACCATCGTGTTCCCAGTAAGCTACCCCGCGATGCCGCCACGCAAGCGGAGGCGGTGTTCCTGACTCGTAGGCCCTCGGATCGTGAACCCACAAGGTCGCTCCTGTTCGAGCATCAAGTGCAACTGCACTGTAAAGAGCCGTGCTTAAATACAACACCCCGTTGACCATCAACGGAGTCGAAACCAGTGCTCGAAATGACGGTCTTGTCTTCGAGTGTGTGATCCCATCCCAGGAACTCCAACGGTCAGGTTCTTCCTCTTCAAGAAGGTCAAACACTGTGGTAGCAGGCAACAATGAGACGCCCCTGTCTGTGGATCGCATCAGATGAGTATCAACAGTCTTCCAATGCCAAGCCAACTCAAGCGCCCCGAAGTTCTCTGCTGTAATCTGGCTAAGTGGTGAGTACTTCGTCCCACCGAGATCTCCACCGTGGCTTCGCCACTCTCCCTCGACAGTTCCGTACTGCGCCAAGGCTGGACCCACCGAAAAACTACAAATCATCGAGAGTGCTAACAGCCAAAATTTTCCTGATCGCATAAATCTGCCTCGCTTACTTAAACACCAGCATCACACAGGTCAGTTACCACACCGGCACATACAACCCGTCCTCAGTCATCGTACTCCCATAAGCGATGGAGCGCGATCGCTGCCGCTGTAGCCACGTTCAAAGAATCAACCGACTGATTCAGAGGAATCCGAACCCTAAAATCAGCTGCGTCTAAAGCCTCTTCACTCAAACCGTCTCCCTCGGCTCCTAGAAGCCAAACAACCCGTCGTTGATTCTCGAAAAAAGATAGAAATTCCTTCAACTCAATAGACTCTTTCTGGTCCGGAGTGAGAGCGACCACGACATACCCTTTGGCACGTAACGCATCCAATGTGACAGACCACTCGTTCGTAGTTGAAAATGGTATCTGAAGCGTCTTGCCGATTGACGTCCGTATCGCCTTTCGATACAGAGGGTCGCAACAACCGGGACCGAGAAGTACGGCCTCAACGGAAAAAGCGGCTGCGTTTCGAAAGAGTCCTCCAATGTTGTCTGGATTGCCGATGCGATCTAACGCAAGAATAGGATTCCTAGACTCGACGGCACTGATGATTCTGCAGACCGGTATCGGTTCCGGTCGATCAACTAACGCTAAATAGCCGCGATGAAAGTCATAGCCACCGATCTTGAAATTTGCTGCAGATGTAATATAGACAAAAACCGTTTCCAAAAGCTGACCTGAAAGTTCTCTAGCAAGGACACGAAAAGTGTTTTTCGTCAGTAGCAGCGCCCGCAAGTGAAAACGTGGCTCTCGCAAAAGCGTCTGAATAGCGAAGCGTCCCTCAACGACAAATTGGTTGCGTGAACGAAGCAACTCCGGGTCAGGAACCGCCTCGAAATCAGCAAGCCTCGGATCGCTTGTTCCGTCAATTGAAATAATGGGCACTGCCCCTGGCTATCTCGGACCACGAACAATTCACCAGCAACGATCCACTCCTCTAAATCTCAAATGCACATGGCCCGCACTAATCGTGAACACCAAGAGCGTATCGGTCGTTACGCCGGCTTTTGGGGACTTCAAGGCCAAGCTTCTTACTTAGATAGACTTTCGACTCAGAGTTATCTTCAGGATGTCTCTCGAACTTGATTACGTCAAATCTTAATGTGTCGAGTGTCCCTCGCATATCATAAAGGCGATTCTTGGTCTTGACGATAATTTCGTCAAACCCATTCTCAGTCGCCCATAACTCTTGCTTATCTGTCAAAGACCGGAAAAATCCTTTCCCTCGCCAATCACGTCTCGTACCCCCGATCCAACTATAAAGTACCCTTCGATCTCTAAATTGAACTGTGTCACGAAGGCGAACAACGAGATCAGCCAATTTCGCATCGTTTTCGTCGATGCGAAGTTCATGGGAAACTTTGTAAGAGACAGGGACAACCGTTGATGGATCGTCAGGAAGCGGGGCTTCCGCCATCAAAATTTGATGATCACGGTTGCTCAAACGATGCACTACCTCACTCGCGGTCTTCTTTCGACTGAACTCACCGAAATATTCTTCGATGTACTCAATCTCAAGAGCACCCTGGTGAAGCTCGTATTGCCGAATGTGATACTTCATCGGAAGCGGCTGCCATCATACACTGTGCGCGAACTTACACTTTCATCAAATGGAATCTAAGACCGATGTTTTGCAATGCATTCACTCACATCCGTCGTAATTGACGTTTAGTCAGATAAGACCATGCACTGTGGACCAACACCGAAACACTTGCGGAATAATTGGACGAGCAAATGGTGTGGTCCACAGGCAGGAGACAGGCGAATAAGTCCTGATCAGGCACGAAGTCCTGAAAGAAAGACTATCTATTACGATAAATTTCCGGATAACCAGCGTTCGATATCTTTGACCGTCATTGCCTTTCTCGATGCATAAGACGCTACTTGAACCTCATCAATTCTTCCAACTGTGAAGTATCGTGCTTCCGGATGAGAAAAATATAGACCGCTTACGCTCGCCGCTGGAGTCATCGCAGCGTTCTCTGTTAGGTCCATACCGACACTTCGTGCATCCAGCAAATCGAATAGTTTGAATTTCTCGCTGTGGTCCGGACAAGCCGGATAACCAAAGGCTGGACGAATTCCACGATATTTCTCCTCAATCAGACCTTCTTTAGATTGAGTTACGTCTGATTCGTAATTCCATTCTCGACGCACACGTGCATGGAGAAACTCGGCAAACGCCTCCGCTAGGCGGTCGGCTAGAGCCTTAACCATAATGGCCTTATAGTCGTCATGATCTCGCTCATATCGCTCGACTAATTCGTCGACACCGGCTCCAGTCGTAACGGCAAACGCACCAATGTAATCAACTTTCTCGCCGCCTATTGGCCCAATAAAATCCGCCAATGACCGGCTGACTGCTCCGCCTCTGACATCCTGCTGCCGCAACATCGCAAAGCGAATCCGCTCCGCTCCATGGCACGCATTTAGAGGGTTTTCTGGAGAATAGACAATGATGTCGTCTCCGTCACTAGCCGCCGGCCAAAAGCCGTAAACACCCGTGGCTCGAAGGAGTCCTTCCTCCGTGATCATCGACAACAAATTTGTTGCGTGTTCATATAGCTCGCGCGCCGCTTCGCCGCGTTTGGGGTCGTCTAAAATGGCAGGGTAGCGTCCTTTCAACTGCCAAGCTGCAAAGAAATAGGTCCAGTCAATGAACGGTACTAAGGTCTCGAGTTTTACCGTAATCGTTCGGCGCCCACTGAATGTCGGAACCGGGATATCGAGCGTTGACCAATCAGTCTTAAAATGCGAACGCTTGGCTTCTTCATACGGGAGGAGTTTTCGTTCTCGTCGCGTGGCGTACTGTTCTCGTAACTTTGATTGATCTTCCTTATTGTCCTGTATGAAAATATCACGCTTCACCGGGCTCAATAGACTCGACACTACGTCAATCACCCGAGACGCATCGGACACATGGGTAACACTACCGTCAAAGACAGGCGCGATTTTAACTGCCGTGTGCTGACGACTTGTTGTGGCTCCGCCAATTAACAATGGCAGACCAATCCCACGCCGCTCCATTTCGGTCGCTACCAATACCATTTCGTCAAGTGACGGTGTGATTAGACCGCTAAGACCCACGACATCTACATGCTCATCCACTGCGACCTTTAATAACGTGTCGCATCGCACCATTACACCTAAGTCGATAACGTTGTACCCATTACACCTGAGCACTACAGCGACGATGTTTTTTCCGATATCGTGCACGTCACCTTTAACGGTCGCTATTACGATCTTCTTAGCGGCAATTTGCTGTTCGTGCTCGTCCTTCTCCATAAATGGCTGAAGGTAAGACACCGCCTTCTTCATTGCTCTCGCACTCTTAACGACTTGCGGGAGAAACATTTTTCCGGCGCCAAAGAGATCCCCAACTACCTTCATACCATTCATCAACGGACCTTCTATGACGTCGAGCGGTCGAGAGCACTGCTGCCGCGCCTCCTCTACATCAGTCTCAACAAAATCGACGATTCCGTGCACAAGTGCATAGGTCAGTCGCTCACCAACATTTCCCTCTCGCCAAGCCAAATCCACCTGGCGTTTCTGGCCAGAGCCTTTAACTGTTTCCGCCAAAAGAACCATCCGGTCAGTCGCATCAGTACGCCGATTAAAGATGATATCTTCAACATGAGTTAAAAGGTTGGTAGGAATGTCCTGATACACGACCAGCTGACCAGCATTTACGATTCCCATATCCATGCCGGCCTGTACCGCATGGAATAAGAAGGAAGAATGCATAGCTTCACGTACAACATCATTGCCACGAAATGAGAACGACAAGTTGCTGACGCCGCCACTCACCTTCACGCCAGGACACGCTTGTTTAATTCGACGTGTCGCCTCTATATAGTTAAGGGCATATTCATTGTGCTCCTCGATTCCGGTCGCTATTGCCAAGACATTGGGATCGAAAATAATGTCGCGAGCATCGAAGCGAGCCCGCTGCGTCAGCAGCTGATAGGCCCGTTTGCAAATTTCAACCTTTCTCGCGATCGTATCTGCCTGCCCAGATTCGTCGAAGGCCATGACCACAACGCCCGCTCCATATTGACGGGCAATCTTGGCTTTCTCGAGAAAGTCGAGTTCTCCCTCCTTCAGGCTAATGGAGTTAATAATGCCCTTCCCCTGGACACACTTGAGGCCAGCTTCAATAACCGACCATTTCGAACTGTCGATCATGATCGGCACACGTGCTATTTCTGGCTCCGTCGCGATGTAATTCAAAAATCTAGTCATCGCTTGCTCGGAATCGAGCATTCCTTCATCCATGTTTACATCCAGAACGTTCGCGCCACCACGAACCTGGTCGACCGCCACCGCAACCGCTCCAGAAAAATCATCGGACGTGATGAGTTTCGAAAAACGACGAGAACCCGTAACATTAGTCCGCTCGCCAACCATAATGAAGTTGCTCTCTGGACGAATCGTTAATGTCTCTAGACCACTAAACTGCGAATGTAGTTCCCCCTTCAACGGACGAGGGCGCGGTGTCACCCCGTCGACGGCCTTCGCAATTTCCCGAATGTGATCGGGAGTAGTTCCACAACAGCCACCCACCATATTGACGAAACCACTTGTCGAAAACTCCTTAAGCAATTGGCTGGTTTCGTCTGGACTCTCGTCATAACCACCGAAGGCATTTGGCAATCCTGCATTCGGATAGCAGCTGATGTAAGCAGGGGCAATTCGCGACAACTCGGCCATGTATGGTCGCATCCCCTCCGCTCCGAGCGAGCAGTTGATGCCGACCGAAAAAGGCCGAGCGTGAGCCACTGACACCCAGAAGGCATCTATGGTCTGGCCCGAAAGGGTTCGGCCACTTCGATCGGTGATCGTAACCGAGATCATAAGTGGAAGATCGACTGCTTTCTCTTCCAAGACATCACCAATCGCCAGAATTGCGGCCTTGGCATTCAGAGTGTCAAAAATTGTTTCGACGAGAAGTAAGTCGCAACCCCCATCGACTAAACCTCGAACCTGTTCAACATAGGCACTTCTTACGACGTCAAAAGTCACTGAGCGGGCAGTGGGATCGTTCACATCAGGGGAAATCGACAACGGTTTATTGGTTGGGCCAATCGCGCCCGCCACAAACCTTGGTCGATCTGGCGTGTGTTGACTCCAAGTCTTGGCAACATCCTTGGCTAGCTTGGCCGCCTCACAATTCAGCTCGTAAATAATCGACTCGAGACCATAATCAGCTTGAGCAATCGCGTTCGCGTTAAACGTATCCGTTTCGACAATGTCAGCCCCGGCCGAGAAATACGCCTCGTGTGTTTCGGAAACAATTGATGGTTGAGTTAAAACCAGTGCGTCAAAATTACCCCTGAGATCATGCGGATGCCTGGCGAAGCGCCTGCCTCGAAAATCCTCTTCCTTCAATTTCCGCCGCTGGACCATCGTGCCCATCGCACCATCGAGTATCACGATCCTCTGAGCGAGCATCGCCTCAAGCACACTTCGAACATCACTACGATTTGAAAGTTGTGGCTGTGTCGTCATTGGAATTTCGCGGATTACCGCGCACACTGATTCTGCACCATAAGATTCGAGACACAAACGGATCCCTCCGAACCTCCGTAAGAGCAGTTGGAAAGAACGAACTGACGAAACTGAGACTTCGCTTCAATCAATTGGTGAAGTGACCGCACGTGAGCATTGTGGAACCGTAAAACGGATTACGAATTGCACTAGTTTTCTGCACCCAGGACTTACGTACCATCGGACAATAAGCAACCTTGAGTTCACCAAATCCCACTTCATTTCCGTACGCAATTAGTGCCTCACTCATCGGTCCAAATTTCTCTCTCACGGCTTTGAGAGTAGATGCGTTGACTAATGCTTCGGCAGTCATCGCTATAACCTTCCCACTTTCACCTAGAGAAGCCGCCGCCGCTACAATCGACGCAGCCGCTTCCGACACACCGTCAGTGGAATCATTAGCTAGCGCGATTTGGATTTGAAGATAGGGCAAAACAATACTTTCATCGGGTTCCGAAGACGCTACTCCCCCGATTGAAATCAACGCAAGTGTAACGATCAAAATTCTCGCCATTTTTTAGTTCCTCCGAAAACCATTCCCACAATATCCGTGTTGTCTTGAGTCATTGCTGCCGAAGCAACATGTTGAACCCAGGACAAAAAGCACGACAACAAGTCTCAGGCATCATTCTCTAAAGGTCCCTCATTCTTGACTGGTAGCATCCAGTTTGACAATGAACGCTAAACACTCGCATGTTCGATCGGCGCTCGCGGCTGAAAAAATAGAGTTCGATACCAAACCAAGACGGAAAAAGAAGAAGTTACCTTCGCACTGGACGAACTACTATTTTTGTTCCCGAGCGCTGTCACAATAATCTGCTCAATTGAAGTAAGCACGCGTAGCCAAACAATCAACCGGCAACAATACCTGATCACCTAATAATCCTAACCGACTCTCGTTCGATTAGTGGTTTTCGCGCGGCTGTTCCTTGGTCTTCCACAATCACTACCAATCACTCTAACCCGAGAAAAGACTACCTATTGCCACTGAAGCCATTAGAACGCTAAGCTCAACCCCACGATGAATTTAAGACCACTAATAACCACAGGATGTTTGACACTGGCCAGCATAACTACTATCGGCCTTGCCCAACAACAACCGTTGTTCAGAAGTGGGACAGAGCTTGTCGATTTATATGTCACAGTGACCGACAGCAACGGTCGACTTGTCCCGAACTTGACTCGTGATGACTTCGTCGTGTTTGACAACGGAGTCCCTCAAGAGCTCGTGTTATTCGAAAACGAAGTCCGGCCAATCAGTGTTGTCGTAATGCTTGATACGAGCGCTAGTATGACACGCAGCCTTGATCTCCTGAAGGCCGGCTCTGAGCAATTTCTTATTCGAATGCTTCCAGAAGACCAAGGGAGAGTAGGTGCATTTAATGACAAGATACAGGTCGAGCCAGCTGAATTTACCAGCGACCGAGATGTGTTGATTGACTCTCTTAAGCTACTCGACTTTGGTAACCCTACTCGCCTCTACGACGGGGTTATGGCTGGACTTGACGCACTCATCAACGTGACAGGACGACGTGTTGTGCTCGTCTTTACCGACGGAGATGACACAGACAGCACCTCAAAATCTGGCGACGTCATGGACCGGGCAGTTGCCGAAGAAGTCATGATTTATGCCATAGGGCTTGAAGTGGACTACTTCAACGGGCTTCGTCAAGTACGAAGTCGGCCGGATGGAAACCTGAAACGCTTCGCGGAAGAGACAGGTGGAGGTTACTTCGAGCTAGAGGAAACTTCCGAACTTGGCCCGACGTTTACTCGGGTAGCTCAAGAATTGCACAGCCAATACGTTCTTGGCTTCTCTCCACAGGAGAGAGATGGCAAACTTCACGAACTAGCGGTTCGCTTAAAACCCCGTGGCATGAGGGCAAGGTCCCGTCAGAGTTACGTCGCACCGGCTGATACAGCGGCGAGCCGCTAGCGCCTTTTTGACGTCTTGAACATACAACATAAGGCATCTACCGTGGACAGCAGTAATCGATTTTGACGGGCCGTTCATTCGATTACTGCCGCAAGTGGACACTTCACTTCGCGAAGATGACCATTTCTAAAATCCATGAAACCTAATAGATTCTTTCAAGAGCCAATGGAAGTCTCTGAGAGATTTCTTGACCTAACAGAATAGTTAGCCTCTTAAATTAAGCCACACGTAAGTGAGCTGAACGGAGTCGCAGCATTTTTCAACTCCTAGCTCTGCGAAGTCCTCATAATCGAACAGACCATTAGAACGGTTCCAGAAAATTCAACAACATGGTAATTTCACCAGGTGACCGACCCGGGACAAATCCACGCGCCACGCGTTCAGTGGTGATGGCAAAAAATGGAATGGTCGTTACATCTCAACCACTCGCCTCGACTGTTGGACTACAAGTGCTTATCGAGGGTGGAAACGCGGTAGATGCCTCAGTAACTGCAGCAGCAACGCTTTCCGTCGTCGAACCCACAATGACAGGCCTGGGTGGAGACCTTTTCGCACTGTTGTGTAGTGGACGAACGGATTCTATTCATGCACTTAATGCAAGCGGACGTGCCCCTTTCGGTGCAAGTTTAGAAGCACTTGAAAATCGGTTTCCTAAGCACAATTCGATGCCACATACCGGTATCCATTCGATCAGTGTGCCGGGAGCCGTCGACGGCTGGGCACAGTTGCTAAAGCGCCATGGGACTATTTCTCTTTCTCGAGCACTGGCGCCAGCGATTAAGTACGCAAGAAATGGTTTCGTCGTTACGGAAATAATCGCCAATCAATGGGGAGCCTCAGAGCCGCTGCTTCGCAGAGACCCTAATGCGGCGTCTACGTTTCTTCCAAATGGACGAGCCCCAAAAGCTGGCGAAACGTTCTGTAATCCTAAACTCGCCACAACACTTGAACGTCTTAGCAGTGACGGTGCCGAAACCTTCTATCGTGGAGAACTTGCCCATGAAATTTCGAAAGACCTTTCGCGACGAGGGAGCTGGTTCTCAGAAAAAGACTTTACGTCTCATCGATCCGACTGGGTCACACCGCTCAGGGCCATGTTTCGGGGGCGAGAAATTCTTGAACTCCCACCAAACACACAAGGACCAACAGCAATTGAAATCCTGAATCTTCTCGACGAGTACGACCTCGAAGCACTTGGACATAATTCTCCGAGTTATCTCCATCTATTCATCGAAGCAGTACGGATTGCCTTTGCGGATCGAGAGGCTTACGTTGCCGATTCAACTGCCGTCGACCCTAACGTCATCAAATATCTTTGTTCAAAAAGGTATGCCGATTCCCGTCGAAATGAAATCGAACCGACTCGAACCGCTAGTCACGTTGCCGCATGGCGAAAAGACGGACCGCTGTCGCCTCCTCGTATCGGTTCCGGAGACACGGTATGTCTCTCGGCTGCTGATAGTAATGGGAATATCGTTTCACTGATACAGTCATTGTTTGGCGCATTCGGTTCAGGTGTAATGGCTGGAGATACCGGAATTGTGCTTCAAAATCGAGCCAGTCTCTTTTCTGTCGAACCTCGTCATCCAAACTGCCTTGCACCCGGAAAGCGTTCATTTCATACCTTGATTCCAGCCATAGTGCTCGAAAGAAACAAACCGTTGCTCGCATTCGGAGTTATGGGTGGTGATATGCAGGCTCAAGGACACGCACAGGTCATCGCAAATTTCTTGGCCTTTAATATGAATATTCAAGAAGCAGGGGAAGCTGCACGTGCTCGATGGACAGGCGGACGAGTTGCGGTGGAATCTGGCATCTCTTCTGAAGCTCGCGCTGGCCTTTCTCTTCGCAGGCATCAGCTTACCAATGAAATCGGCGGCTTCGGGGGGTTTTAAGGAATTGAGATCGATCAAATACGAGGCGTTTTAAAGGGCGGCTCAGACCACAGAAAAGATGGCCTTGCTATCGGCTGGTAAATACCAAAAAATGAAATTCTTGTCTTCCCACATCAAGCATGGAATGGTTTCATCGGCACATCGAAACGACATTCGATTCAGGGCACACGAGATTCAGTCACCTTCGCATTAGACGAAGGCTCACTGCAACTGTCACATCCATGGCACGATATATCAGCATCGTCGCTCGGTAGAGATAGCATTCCTCGCAGGTGTTTCACGAGTGAGAAAACCGCCATTCCAACAATCGCTCCAACCGCATACTCCTGCCAATTCATCAGGTTCCCCATCCGAGAAATGAACCTAGCTGATAAACAAACAGAGACGATCCGTAGGCCAAAATCGTCATATAAGTAAACATAAATATTGGCCAACGCCAACTCCCAGACTCTCTACGCACTACTCCGATCGTGCTCATACATTGACAAGCCAGCACGAAAAAGACCATCAGAGAAACACCAGCCAATGGAGTCATCAGTGGCGAACCATCTCTGCGTTGAGCACCTTGAAGCGACGATCGAAGGGACACGTTTTCCTCATCGGCATCCGCAATTCCAAACACAATTCCAAGCGTTGAGATGAATACTTCTCTAGCGGCAAATGCACCGAGAATTCCAACTCCAATTCGCCAATCGTAACCGAGTGGTTCAATTAGAGGTTCGAGCGCCAAACCAATACGCCCAGCCACACTGTGGCGTAGTTGCTCCCCGGATTCACGTCCATCCAAAAGTCTCAAAGCGTCATCTCGATCGTTTGGATTTGGAATTGACGCCACTAAATCGGCGCGTGCAGAAGTGTACCTCTCAACAATCTCTCCGCTTCGAGGAAACGAGAGAAGCGCCCATAGGATGATCGTCATCGCCAGAATAATGGTTCCAGCGTCGACAAGAAATCTCCTAAGCCCTCGCCAAGTAGTCAACAACACATTCCTCCAGACGGGCACCCGATAAGGTGGCAACTCAAGCACCAACGGAAACCTCGGACCTTTTAGAATCGTTCGACGCAGGACGGCAGCAGCTCCAAGCGTAGCAATAACTGAAAGGGCGTACATTGAAAAAAGAACAACGGCGCCAGTACTAAATAAACCGAAAAAACGACCGTCACCGGCGAACACAACTGCAGTTACAAGAACATAAATCGGCAGTCTCGCACTGCAGGACACCATTGGCAGGGTCAACATCGTGATCAACCTGTCTCGGCGGCTCTCGATCGTTCGTGTAGCCATTACTGCTGGTATCGCACAAGCAAAGCCGGAGAGCATAGGTACGAAGGCCTTGCCGTGCAAACCGATTCGTCCCATCAAACGATCGATGACGAACGCGACACGAGCGAGATATCCGAAATCTTCGAGAACAGCGATAAAGAGAAACAACATTGCAATCTGCGGCACAAAAACTATGACGTTGCCAACACCAGCGATCACTCCATTAACCACTAAGTCTTCAAATACACCGTCTGGAAGGAATCCCGTAGCGACTGATTGCAAGCCACCAGTCAACGATTCAATAGCGGCAATCAATGGTTCGGACCATGTGAAAAGAGCTTCGAACAGAAGCACCATTACGATGGCAAAAACTGATAGGCCATAGACACGATGCGTAAGGATTCCATCGAGCAGCTCTGTCCAGTTTCGAGTCTCGGACGCAATGGGCGAAGCCGATTTCGAGTCCGCAACCACCGTCTCGATCCACTGATACCTCGCCGCAATCGCGTCCTGCGCAAGACTCAAGTCCGCCAATTTCGCCTCTCGATGCACCTTGTCAACATTTTGCCGTACGGAGGAGGGAAGCCCGTCGAGCCCTTCACCATCCGGAAACTGAGACAATAATGAGCAAAGAGCCCACGCTCTGCGAGACGCAGGGGTCCGCACAAACGACACACCTTCGAGCGAGCCTTCAATTACTGCAATCGCTGACGTTACCGATTCTGGAAATCCTTCCCAACCGACCTCGAAACGCGCCGCTTGGCCGAGAGCAACATCTAACTCCTCACGAACCACATCAAGTCCCTGTCCCGCGGAAGCCACAGTCGGAACAGCAGTTACACCTAGCCACTTACTCATTTTCTCGAAGTTAATATCTATGCCAGCTCGAGCTGCTTCATCCACCATGTTTACCGCCACCACGGTCGGAACTCCAGTTTCGATGATCTGCATGGCAAGATAGAGCGAACGCTCAAGTGCACAGGCATCCAGAACCACCAACACCGTATCCGGCGCATTACCTCGACGCCCTAAGACCTCATCGACCGCAACCTGCTCGTCAGGAGAATGGGTACTTAGACTATAGATTCCCGGAAGATCAACCACCTCAACCTTTGCCTGGCTAGGCAGTGTGATCACTCGAGACGCCCGGCTCACCGTTACGCCAGGATAATTACCAACTTTCGCACGGGCTCCTGTCAAAACATTAAACACCGTTGTCTTCCCGGCGTTAGCATTGCCAGCAACCAAAACTCGTAATACTCGATCGAGTCGCTCTTCCTTTACTGAATGGGGCTTTAACGGTTGGGCAATATCGAACGATGTACCAACACTAAACGATTCAGACTCTCCGTTTTGAGTTACCGAGATGCCTGAAGCATCATCACATCGAAGGCTAAGAAAATAACCTCTGAGCCGGATCTCAATTGGATCTCCAAAGGGTGCACGACGGATCATTTCAACATGCGTCCCTGGCAGCAAGCCCATCTCCATGAGCCGACAGCCAACACGACGTCCGCAGTCGAGACGATGGACAACGGCATTTTCACCAATCGGCAGCTGGTCTAGCGTTCGTAGGTCCTGTTGCACATCAATATTTTTCTGCCTAGTTACAGCTGACATGGATTTTCCCTTTACACAGAACTAAAAAACCACATAACACTCAGCGATTTCTCAAGTCTACAGCACGAACCCTTTGGCAAACGGATCATTGTCGTCTATCAAAAATTCGTGTTCTCCAATCGCCCAAGCAGAACCTTCAATCCTAGGCACAATAGCTAATCGGTCGCCCACTGTTTCACGTGACTCAACCATCCCACTAATACACGTGCCAATAATGCCTTCCTGCCGAAATAGGTGATCGCTACCAAGGACTTTCATCTCATTAAGCACAGACATTATTGCTGCGGTACCCGTGCCGCACGGCGAACGATCGACTTGGTCTCCTGAAAACATTGTGACACTTCGAAGATCGGCGCCGGCGTGTTCCGCTACACCCGTGAAAATTGTCCCACAAAGACCACGCAGTCGAGAGTCCGTTGGATGAACGACATTAACGATTTTTTCTACACTGTCTTTGATCAGTGCGCTCAGAGATCGAAGTTCATGAATCCGATCTCTTCGAATTTGAACACCGGCACTTTCCGCATCGGTGATAGCAAAAAATTCACCACCGAACGCGACATCAACCAAAAATGTCCGGCCGTTAATCTCAACCACTACTCCGCCTTGCAACACAAACGATGGAACATTCCTAAAGGACACAGACTCAACGCAACGATTTGGCCGAAACGATTGGCGTTCTACTCTAGTCGACACCACTACTCGATCAATCTGGGCTGGACCAGCAGGCAGAGCTTTCGCACGAATCACACCAGCCACAGTATCAAGAACAATCTCTCGTGCCGGATCTGATAACCGCAACAGGCCATACTCAAGAGCAATCGTCACGCCCCCGATAACTCCATGACCACTCATCGACCTATATCCCCCGCTGTGCATAAAGATAATTCCGGCATCAGCTCCCTCGCTCACGGGTTCGGTTAACAGTGCCCCACACATACCGGAATGACCGCGTGGCTCTCGCATCAATGCACATCTCAGCTGGTCTTGGCGGCGACGTAAGAATGTTTCTTTTTCAAACATCGTGACACCCTCTGGAGATGGAAAGCCCTCCACGATGAGGCGTAACACTTGCCCAGCCACATGCACATCGACCGTCCTGACACGTCGAACCATAAAAATCTTTCTAGTTTCCTAAATTACTCAAGAACGACGCGCTTAACGAACAACCCTTAAGCGTCTCTTCCAGCCACATTTCACGTGCGAGATTGGCTCCCTAACTTTTACGCACAGGCTTTGACTGCGAAGTAGGAGGTCCGAGTCTGTACGATCCACAAAAACTAGTTCTGTACGAACGCCGACCGCGTAACAGCAACTGAAAACATTTACTTCGAGACGGCTTCGCTTCCAGAGTATTTCACTTAAGACATTTTGAAGAAGAAAATGGGCGGGCATTGCAAGAAATTCTTACAATGAATCCAGATATCTGAATCGTATCCAATCAATTCAGCAAAGCTATATGGAATCAAGGTTAGCAATCTCAGGCGTGAAAATTAAACATTGGTAGCGGTACGGGGAATCGAACCCCGGTCTCGTGGATGAGAACCACGTATCCTGACCCCTAGACGATACCGCCAAGCAGGCGCCGAACCAATATTAGCAATCGCAGTTTTCGCGCGTCAACGCAAGCTAATACAATCACACATCGCACAGCGCACAGCGCATAACGAATAAAGCTATTATTGCCTTGATGCCCTCAATCTTCAGAATCGGCATTGCTGGCAGCGCTGGAGTAGCAATCGTAGTTGGAATGGCTGCATGGATTTTGTCTGGACAAGCAGAGGGTCCAGTCATAGACGTGATCCGACCGAATGGTTTCATTGGAAGAAATGCAGCCTTTGAAGCCACTGTTGATTTTCAGGGTCAGAATCTGACAAGTCTTGATGCCACTATTGAACAGAACGATTCTTCATATTCACTGTTTTCTCTTGACGAACCGCCGAATACAGCAGAAATACGGCAGGAACGCGAGACGCGTATACGCGTTTCACGTTCCTTTGACCGAGACAGCCACCCGAATCTTCGCTCGGGTCCAGCCCGTGTCATCGTTAGAGCTTCGCACCTTAGCATGTTCGGACTTCGAAGAATTGAAGTCGAAGCGGCCGTCGATGTTGAAGTCTTACTCAACCCACCGGAAGTGTCGCCACTGTCAAAGTTTCATTACGTCAATCACGGGGGTTCCGAATTCGTCGTTTACAAAATACGGCCAGACAGTGCGGAATCCGGAGTTTTCGTTGGGGACCGTTTCTTTCCGGGCTACCAATCACCAGCAGTCGATGGTAGGTCAGCCAACGGCCTTCGGCTGGCGTTGTTCGCTCTGAGTTACGACCAAGAAATCGATACACCAATCAGATTGTACGCCCGCGATCGCGCCGGAAATGAAACGCGCACGACGTTCGATTACCGCGTTTTTGATTCTGAGTTCCATCGCTCTAATCTCAGCATTGGGGAGAATTTTCTACGACGCGTAGTGCCAGCAATAGTTGCCCGCGCACCTGAATTGGCTGACGAAACGGTCAACACAACAACCGACATAGCTGAGTTGCTCAATCTCTATTTGTTTATTAATGGTGAACTTCGTCGTCAAAACAACTCAACGATTTCAACTCTAGCCGTAAAAACGGCTGGACACCGGCTATGGGAAGAGCCTTTCCGCCAACTCGAAAATTCCCAAGTCGAGTCAAGGTTTGCTGACCACCGGGTCTATACCTACCTGGGCAAAGAGATCGATCAACAGGTTCATCTTGGCTTTGATCTAGCATCCACGACCAACGCTACTATCCACGCGTCCAACTCTGGCCGCATCGTCTTTGCCGACTACCTCGGCATCTATGGGAATTGCATAGTCATTGATCATGGCATGGGATTACAGTCGCTCTATGCCCACTTGTCGTCAATTGACGTCTCTGAGGGAGAAGAGGTCAAAAAAAACGATCCAATCGGCCTAAGTGGCCAAACTGGCCTAGCCGGAGGTGACCACCTGCACTTCAGCATGCTCCTCCACGGCCAACCTGTAACTCCAGTCGAATGGTGGGACGAACACTGGATCGAAGACCGAATACTCCGAAAACTGCATGATGCCCCAACCCAAGGTCCAGGTTGACATACAAGAACATTCATAACGGGAAACTCAAAAAATCGATAAGAGTAGTCCTCGACACACCTTTCGCCTGTCCACGAAGGAAATTTCATATCAAGAAACACAGACGCCGCCGTGTATATAATTGTCACTACGACCAAGAACTATGAGAGATGAGCTTGTAATGATCTGCAAGCTTCACTCGTTCTAACAAAAAATCACTAGGAGAAGTTCGATGCAACACCGATCCCTTTGCGCCTTCACAGCAGTCCTCGTATTAGCCATTGCCTCGGCATGCGGAGGTGGCGGTTCTGACGCCCCAAGTGAACCAGCCGAGTCAGCGGCACCCGCCTTTGATCCGTCAACCGCAGGAAATATTGCTGGCACGGTCATGCTTGAGGGTGAACCACCCGAGGCAGAAACAATTCGAATGAATTCTGATCCAGTCTGTGTGAAGGAAGCTACAAACACGGAAACTGATTATTACGCCGTAGGAGACAACGGCGGTCTTGGTAACGTCTTCATTTACGTTAAAGAAGGCCTTCAGGGTTCCTTTCCTGCGGATTCCTCCACCGTAATCCTTGACCAAAACGGTTGCCGTTACACACCACACGTATTCGGTATCCAAGTAGGCCAAACGCTTCAAGTTGTGAACAACGATCCGACGTTGCATAACATTCATGCAACACCGACGAACAACGCTGAATTCAATACCGGGCAGCCGATCGAGGGAATGACGTTTGACCGAACATTCGACACCGCTGAAGTAATGGTTCCGTTCAAATGTGACGTACATGGCTGGATGAATGCCTTTGTCGGTGTAGTCGATCACCCATTCTTTTCCGTGAGCGGTCGCGATGGAGCCTTTGACATTAGCACGCTCCCACCAGGCAACTATGTCATTGAGGCATGGCATGAAGAATTGGGAACACAAACCCAAGAAATCACAGTCGCCGAAGGCGAAACGGCTCCAGTGTCATTCGTATTTTCTGCAAGCTAGTTGTAGGACCTGAATTCCTGAGCAGCGGCGTGTCAGCGCCCACAAGACACACCGCTGCTCTACTCGCCGTCTCATGGGTTTTGTGCATCGGTACATTCAGCTCCTCTCAGTAGCGTCTGCCCTGCTTATCACTGCCGGCGGGCTCGTTACAAGCACGGGCTCAGGTCTAGCCGTACCAGACTGGCCAAACTCCTACGGTTACTTCATGTTCGCGTTCCCTTTCTCTAGCATGGTCGGTGGAATTTTCTACGAACATGGACATCGCCTGATCGCCAGCACAGTAGGCATCTTAACCATTGGCCTAGTCGTCTTGTTGACACGTCAAGAATCACGCCGATGGGTTAGGCAACTCGGTTGGATCATCCTCGCGGCAGTTATCGTTCAAGGATTGCTCGGCGGAATTACTGTGCTCTTTTTTTTGCCTACTCCCATTTCCGTAAGCCACGCAGGATTGGCCCATCTGTTCTTCTCATTGGTCGTAAGTCTCGGAGTATTCACGTCGCCTGGCTGGCGAACGAGCTACGTACGATTAACTCCCATCAATGATCAAATCCTTAAACGTCTAGCCATCTGTACTCCCGTTATCATCTATTTTCAAATTCTGATCGGTGCCACGATGCGTCATACAGGTGCGGGGTTAGCAATTCCTGACTTTCCACTTGCTTTTGGCCAATTGATTCCGTCAACGTGGTCTACGGCCATCTCGATCAATTTCGCCCACCGTATCGGTGCTGCCATCGTAACGATGTTGGTATTTGCCGAAGCAGGACACGTACTAGCTCATCATTGGGCACGACGAGAACTACGACGCCCTGCTGTTCTACTCGTCGGCCTTCTCCTCGTGCAGATTTTTTTTGGAGCGTGGACTGTACTCAGCGGAAAACAATTCATCGTTAACACCACTCACGTTATTACAGGCAGTGTATTGCTCGCGACAGCAATAGTATTGGCGCTTCGTGTACATCACAACTGGTTCCCGAACACCACCACCAATTTGAAACACGCACAGTATTCTTCCATTCGCTTACCGCTGAAAAACTCAGGAATTCAATCGTGAACCATCAATCTTTATTGCTCACAACCATCCCTGATCGATTGACTGATTTTCTCGCGCTCACCAAGCCAAGGCTCAACTCACTTGTAATAGCGACTACCGGAATTGGCTACTATTTAGGGACCATCGACGTCCTTAATCTTCAAGTCTTATTACACGTGGTTGTTGGTTCAGGATTTGTAGCAGGCGGTGCAGCTGCCTTCAATCAAGTGTCAGAACGAGACATTGATGCAACAATGCAGCGCACCAAACAGCGGCCGTTACCTTCTGGCCGCATTACTCCACGTGAAGGCATTTTTTTTGCCGCGACACTTAGCTTGGTTGGGTTGGTAGAACTAGCGCTACTTACGAACAAACTCGCTGCGATAGTTGCGGCCGTGACACTTCTGACCTATGTGGCGATCTACACGCCACTTAAACGAAAGACTCGTTGGGCAACGTTTGTGGGAGCAATCCCTGGAGCACTGCCACCTCTCATTGGATGGGCTGCCGCAAGAGGTGAACTCAACTTAGAGGCGTGGCTCATATTCCTGATCGTATTTCTATGGCAGCTGCCGCATTTTTACTCGCTTTCGTGGCTCTATCGCGATGACTTTGAACAGGCCGGTTTACCATTGCTCGCAACGGTTGACATCGACGGCAAACGGACAGCAAGACAAGCTCTCTGCTTTACGCTAACTCTCGTCTCAGTGAGCCTCACGCCAAGTTTTATTGGATTCGCGGGCCCAACACATCTCTTGATTGCCTCCTTGAGCGGAATAGTTTTCATTGCATTGAACGTCATGTTTCTTCAGAAGCGAACGAATTCAAGGGCGCGTCTACTGTTTTTAGGCTCGCTTATCTATCTACCGATTCTCTGGATTTCTTTGCTGATCGAAAGAACCCACTAAAAGAGTTTGGATGCAAATGTTTGATATAAACGTGCTGCCCATTGTGAACGCGACACTAAACGGAATTTCAGCCTTGTTTCTTTTAGCAGGTTACCGTTTTATCCGAAGCGGTCGCGTCGTCCAGCATCGAGCCTGCATGGTGACGGCGTTTGCTACTTCGACATTGTTCCTAATCTCATATCTTATTTACCATTTCAACGTTGGGTCGGTGTCCTTTACTGGCGAAGGAGCCATTCGTCTTCTGTATTTCACAATTCTAATCAGTCACGTAATTCTAGCCGCTCTAATTTTGCCTCTGGCACTCATAACACTTAGACATGCCTTGAAGAAAGACTTCAATCGCCACGCATCGATTGCCCGCTGGACTCTTCCGATTTGGATTTATGTTTCAGTGACTGGAGTCGTCATCTACTGGATGTTGTATTTAATGTGAAAACTCCAGGGGGGGCATTGTTCCACAGAATATCGAGAAAAGAGGAACAAAAATCAGCCGCCGAGCGACAATACTTAGTAATACACTGCTTCTCTCAGATGACAGGAAACCTTGTGCTGCACACAAAGAAAGCATCAAACAAGATTCGCGCGAGTGTATACTGTGGCGAAAGTTTCGTCACACGGCCTAGTTCATCGAAACAGTCAAGAAAATGAAGATAATTTATCGACAAAAACTAATTACAACGGCGGCGATTCTCGTGATGCTTTTTGTCGGCGATGATTTAGCGGCGCAAACTGGATATGTAAATGGCATCGTCAGAAATCCCAATGGGGAGCCGATCGGTGACGCCCTCGTGGTTGCGTTCAGTGCCCAATGGCAACGACAAGAGGAGACCACCACAAATAACGCCGGGCGATTCTCGTTCCTCGGTCTTCAACCAGGCCAGTGGCTGTTTGTCGTTCAGCGAGCCGGATACAATCCAGCACAAGGATTTACTCCGGTACGCACCTCAGGGCTCGGCCCCAGAGTAACTTTAACTATGGAGTTTGATCCTCTTTACGCTCCAACCCCCTCAACTGGAGTTCTCGCGAACTTGGCTGCCGACGACCTCCACATGTTGATTGATGCTGCGGACACATTATTTGATATCGGAAACTTTGGTACAGCGATTGATGCCTATGAAGCAGTCCTTGAGCGGGCCCCTCCGCTTACAAGCCTTTATTTGCAGATTGGACATGCTTACCGTGCAATACAGGATATAGAGCGGGCGTTGGAAGCTTATCGGGCCGTTCCAGCTAGCGAACCCGCAAGCGCGGAAGCACGAGCCGCGATCGAAAAAATTGAAACCGAAAACCGGCAACAATAGACTATCGCCTCAGAAGGCGAATGGCTGTAAGTAAGCAGCTTCCTACGATCGATCGGCACAATTAATTCGCCAGCCACAAATGAAATAAAGGTCGAACTCGACTCGCGTTATATACTGATATGGCTAATCCAGACAACATTTTGAGACTGAGGAGTTTGTTATGAGCCTGCGTGCCTTCGACATCGTTCGAGTCATTTTCGTTACCGTCGCGCTGTTCGGAGTAACAGCAGACCAGTCCTTTGCTCAGGGGCAGGGTCGCGTCCGCGGAACCGTCGTGGACGAAGACGGCAATCCTATGGACGGGGTTTCAATTTCCGTCTCGAGCGCTGAAGTGCAGCGCGTATTCGACGTGATGACCGGCGGCGACGGAATGTTTGCCATCATTGGAATGGTTAGTGGCGATTGGGCTTTTCAGGCCGAACTTGATGGTTATGAACCAAACGGGTTAGTGTGGCCAATTACTCAAAGCGCCAACCGTCCGGTCAGTCTCACGATGATTCGTATAAAGCACCCGCTCGAAATCGCCCTCGGAGAAACAGCGCTTGAGGGGCTTAACCCTGAAGAATTGATGGCCGACATGGAACGTGCTGATGAATTCTTTACCAACCGCCAGTGGGACGAGGCGATCAATGGCTACCAATCAATTCTAGCCAAAATTCCAGATTTTGAAATCCTTCACGTTCAAGTTGGGAATGCGCTGTCTCAGAGAGGTGATTACCCAGAAGCCATCACTTCATATGAACAAGCGTTGGTGGGTAACCCTGACAATGCGGACGCCCAATCCGGTATCGCTCGCGCAAAGTTATCGATGGGAGATTTCGAAGCCGCGTCCGCCGACCTCCAAGCAGCGGCCGGTAGCCTCAACGCCACCAAGGAAGACCTCTACAATCTCGGCGAATTAGAGTTCGCAAAAGGTGACGTCAGCACGGCTGCGGGTTGGTATGAAAAGGCATCTATGGTAGACCCAGGCTGGGAAAAGCCTCTCTTTAAGCTTGCTTTAGTGGCACTGAACCAAGGGGACATTCCCGGAGCCAAGAATTACTTTCAGCGTGTAGTCGATGTAGCTCCAAATTCCTCTGAAGGTGCTCAAGCGCAAGCAACACTCAACGCACTGCCATAGCGACTTTTCTCCAGTTACTTCAACGTTGATTCGCTCATAGAGACCAGGTGCAAACGCTTCATTCGCACCTCCCGTCTCATGAAATCAGCTTTAGTGTCAAGGGATTTTCCTGTTGGAAGCAGGAACTTCCTTGCGAAGGCAGAAATTCTTCGGTCAGGCCTAAACGTTGTATGGAGTAGAGTCTTACATCCATTAGTTCACCACGCCACTTATTCTTTTGAGGAACGTCAAGTTAGCGGAAAGAATCGAATATCACTATGAAACAAATCCGTTCGGTAGCTATCCTTGGGGCCGGCACAATGGGCTCCCAGATCGCTGCTCACATGGCCAATGCAGGGTTACCGACATTATTACTTGACATCGATAAACAAACAGCCCTAGCTGGACTTCAACGTGCCAAACGACTGAAACCCGCTCCGTTCTTTTCCGCAGATAGTGAAGCACTCATCAGTGTCGGAGGGTTTGAATCCCATCTGATACACCTGCAAGAATATGACTGGATTGTCGAAGCCATCGTCGAACAACTTGACGCCAAAAGACAATTACTTGAACGTGTCGATGCCGTTCGGACACCCGGAACCATTGTTAGCTCAAATACGTCGGGTCTCCCTATCGTAGACATCACCAAAGACCGCTCGACTGACTTCAGAAAATATTCTCTCGGCACTCATTTCTTCAATCCACCTCGCTACCTATCGCTACTGGAGATAATCCCTACACGTGAAACTGATCCCTCAGTCGTCGACGACTTGATGCACTTTTGTGACCACCGGCTAGGCAAAGGCGTCATTATTGCTAAGGACACACCAAATTTTATTGCGAACAGAATCGGAGTCTTCAGTGCCATCCAAACACTCAAACTCTTAGGTCAAGGAGATTTCACCGTCGAAGAAGTAGACGCAATAACCGGCCCTGCGATCGGTCGTCCGAAATCTGCCACATGTAGAACGATGGACATTGCAGGGTTAGACATCCTCGTACAAGTAGCAAACAATATTGCCCAACGACTTACGACCGTGGATGAACGAGAAGCCTTCGTGCCTCCACCTTTCTTAAACCAAATGGTTGAACAAGGACGTATCGGCGCCAAAGCTGGCGAAGGCTTCTATAAGCGTATAAGACAGAACAATGAGAATAGAATTCTGACTTTCGATTTAGCAACTATGGATTATCGAGAGAGACAGGCAGTCCAACTGGCATCTCTGGAAGCGATAAATCCTAAAGATGATTCAGGACACCGAACTCGTCAACTGTTCCTCGGGAAAGACCCTGTCGGGAAGTTTCTCAGAGCTTCATTAGGTCAGACCCTGTTATATGCAGCCACCGTTGCTCCAAAGATCGCACATTCAATCGACGATATCGACCGTGCCTTGCGTTGGGGTTTCGGATGGGAACTCGGCCCATTCGAACTCTGGGATGCGATCGGGATCAATGATGTTCTGGACGTTTGCGGAGTAGCTACTCCTCCAGAATTTGTGGCTGACCTGCTGCAAAACAAAACTACTTCCACAGGAGACCCAATCCGCTTTCGGAAACATTTCCAACTCGAATCCGATCCGGAACTTCAATTACTTCGAAGCTCGAAAGAAAGGTCGAAGATCGTACAAAGCAATAAAGGAGCCAGTCTTGTCGATGTCGGTCGCGGCGCACTCGTTCTAGAGTTTCATTCAAAAATGAACACCCTCAATGGCGACACGGTCGCAATGCTGATTGCGAGCGTCTCGGAGGCAACAGCCAACTTCGATGCTTTAATCATTGCCAATGACGCCAAAAATTTCTCGGCCGGCGCGAATCTGTCGTTTGTATTGAACGCAGCCAGAAACGGCCATTGGAATCAAATTGACAAGATGGTGCAATCCTTTCAGGAAGCGGTCATTGGACTCCGTTACGCCGAGGTCCCAGTAGTCGCCGCACCCAGTGGTTTAACGCTTGGTGGAGGCTGTGAAATTGCGCTCCATAGCGTCCGAGTGCAGGCATCGGCTGAGACCTACATGGGCCAGGTCGAAGTAGGTGTCGGACTTATTCCTGCTGGTGGCGGAACGAAAGAACTCCTAGTTCGCTTCACGACTGGAACTCGATTTGGCGGCAGTAACCCATTGCGGCTCATTCAACACGTGTTTCAATTGATTGGATTCGGCAAAGTCTCGACGAGTGCAGCGGACGCGAAACACCTTGGTTTTCTCAGGGACGTCGATGGCATCACAATGCGTAGGGAACGACTGGTGCACGATGCTGTAACAGTCGCAACGAATTTAGTAAAGAACGGCTACCAGAGGCCTCAAGCCAAGCGCGATATCCCCGTTGGTGGGAACGATATTCGAGCAGCCTTGGACCTAAGTGTCCACCTAGCACTGCGTGCAGGTCAACTCAGCGAACATGACGCTCTTATCGGCCGAACTTTGTCACGAATTCTCTCAGGAGGAGATATTCCTCACGCAACGACCGTCACCGAAAGATATCTCCTCGACCTCGAACGTGAGGCATTCCTTAGCTTGTGTGGTCAAATCAGGACTCAGGACCGGATAGCTCATATGTTGACAACCGGTAAAACACTTAGGAACTAAACCAGGGGAGAAGAATTTGATGCCCTTCATTTTTTCGAGCCTCGTCTCCCGGTTGCTTTCAACTAAGAGATGATTGACCTTGGCAAAGGTCCACCTATCGTTTTAATCCCAGGTATACAAGGACGCTGGGAATGGCTGGCACCAACTGTTGAAGCACTCTCCAAACGATGCCGCGTCCTAACAGTTTCACTCCCTGGAGACGTTGGAAGTTTCCATCCAATCAAGCCCCTTAGAGGGTTCGACAACTATGTCGACTACATCGACGAATTACTCGATCGGGCATCGCTCAAACACGCTGCACTTTGCGGAGTCTCATACGGAGGATGGATCGCTCTCCGTTACGCGGCTCGCCGACCCAATCGTGCCTCATCACTCACGCTGGTTTCACCTCCCTCTCCAGATGGCATTCAAGGCCGACGAGTTAAATGGTACCTCAGGGCCCCGAGACTGCTGTCACCTTTATTCGCGTTGTCATCACCGTTTCGACTGTACCCAGAAATCGCGGCTGCGATTCCCGAACTATCTGCGCGTGCAACATTCATTTGGCAGCACCTTCGGCGCGTCTCTCGCCATCCCTTTGTACCATTGCGAATGGCAGAGCGTATCCGGATGGCAAACCAGATTGATTTCCGACAGGAGTGCGCCATTGTCGAAGCTCCGACTCTCGTCGTTACCGGTGAGCAGCGGTTTGACCGAGTAGTTCCGCTTTCGAGTAGCCTCCAATACGTTGATTCAATCACCGATGCCCATCACGTGGAAATTCCCGGCACTGGACACATCGGATTAGTTACTAAGCCGAAGCTTTTTGCGAAACTTACAAGCGATTTCGTCAAAATTCATTCTCCAATGAACACCTCAGTGAAAATATCAGTATGACTGTTGAACATGCGCCCGTCATCACTCGGATTCCAGGTCCCGTTGGCCCTCTTGAGGCACTTTTAGTAGAGCCGGCCAAAACCACCTCCTTGCGAGCTGCCGTTGTCTTCGGTCACCCTCACCCCAAGTTCGGTGGAACGATGCACACAAAAGTTGTCTATCACGCAGTGAAAGCCTTTGCAAGAATTGGCTGTGCGGCGCTCCGTTTCAACTTTAGAGGCGTCGGAGCAAGCGCGGGCGCTTGGGACGGTGGAACAGGCGAACAAGACGACTATCGATCAGCCATCGACTTCATGAATAACCGATACCCAAACGTTGAACTTTGGACTGCAGGATTCTCGTTCGGCGCATGGATTGCGCTCAAGATTGGATCGACTGATCCCCGGGTTTCCACCCTTATCGGAATCTCGCCACCCGTCGATACAAAGCCAGAATACGACCTTTCCGACGTAATAACGAGCCAGAAGCCGATCTTCCTGATACATGGGGCACACGATGAGCTCATACCTCTATCGAACATGTGGCGATTCTACGGGCGCCTAGAAGAACCAAAAGAGCTCGCTGTAATTGATTCTGCGAACCATTTGTTTGATGGTCACGTCACAGAAATAGGCGATACCATTGAACAGCTCCTAGGAGATTTCCACGTGTTCAACACAAATGGACATTAACAAGAACTATCCGCACAGTTAGGTGACTTATGACGGAAGCCGTTATTGCCGCAGCCGTTCGAACGCCGACGGGAAAAGCTCCAAAAGGGACACTGAGAACAACCCGTCCCGATGAACTGGCCGCAATTACTATTCGAGAAAGCATGCGAAGAGCTATAGGTATCGATCTTTCAGAGGTTGACGACGTCATTCTCGGTTGCGCGATGCCCGAAGGCGAGCAAGGAATGAACGTCGCTCGTATTGCCAGCCTCAGGGCCGGTATTCCAGTCGAAGCCTCTGCAGTCACTATCAACCGCTTCTGCTCGTCTGGTCTTCAGTCGATCGCGTTCGCAGCCGAGAGAATTATGTGCGGCACCGCTCAAACCATCATAGCTGGTGGAACAGAATCGATGAGCCTAGTGCCAATGGGCGGCCACAAGATCGCCCCAAACCCCACATTGGTTAACCACTATCCAGATGTCTATCTCAACACCGGTCTCGTCGCTGAAAATCACGCCAATCTATCTAAAATTTCCCGTAATGAACAAGATGCATTTGCGCTTAGAAGTCACGAACGCGCAATCGCAGCCATCGACGAAGGTCGATTTGATGACGAAACAATACCAGTGGCAGTGAAAATCATCGAATCAAGCGACAGCAAAACGTTCTCACTTGAAACGCGAGAAATCAATTTCGCCATGGACGAAGGACCTCGCCGAGACACCACTCTCGATGCGCTCCGCCAACTGAAACCCGTATTTCATGTCAAAGGCTCAGTTACTGCCGGTAATTCATCGCAGATGAGTGATGGAGCGGCAGCGGTAGTAGTAACATCTCAAGAACGAGCAGAAAAAGCTGGCTTAAAACCGTTAGCGAAATTTATCACGTATGCAACGGCTGGCGTCAAACCAGAATTATTCGGGCTCGGACCCGTTCCTGCAATGCAGAAGGCTCTGAAACTCGCAAACTTGACTATCAATCAAATTGATCTGGTTGAGCTGAACGAGGCCTTCGCAGCACAAGTTCTTGCTTGTCTGAAAGAATTCCCGATCGACCCTAAAAAACTCAACGTCAACGGCGGCGCTATTGCTCTCGGCCACCCGCTCGGATGCACTGGCGCAAAGCTTACGACCACTATGCTCTACGAATTGCGGCGGCGGAACGCCAGGTACGGCATGGTTGCCATGTGTGTCGGTGGTGGGATGGGAGCTGCCGGGATTTTTGAGCGTATCTAACCGACAAGTGCTTACAATTCACAATGGGTTCAATATGGTCAAACCAGAAGACATAAAACTCAAGGGCTGTTCCTGGCTCTTCGAACAAACGTCACCGGACGAAATTTTTGTTCCTGAACAACTAACTGAAGAACATCGCCTGATGGATCAAACCGCACGAGAGTTCGTAGAAAAGGAAGTTCTCAGTCAGAATGACCAACTTGAAACCAAAGACTGGACTCTCGCGAGGCATTTGATGCGACGCTGCGGAGAAATTGGTTTACTTGGAACTGATGTACCAGAAGCCTACGGGGGAATCGAACTGGACAAAGTGAGCTCAGCACTGATCACGAGTCGCCTTGGTCAATCCGGTTCGTTTAGCTCAGCTTTCGGGTCGCAGACCGGCCTCGTCATCATGCCAATTAGAACTTTTGGCACGGAAGCGCAGAAGAGAAAATATCTCCCTGGATTAGTCAGTGGTGAAACGGTAGGAGCTTACTGTCTCAGCGAATCGGGATCAGGTTCTGATGCGCTCGGCGCGAGAACACGTGCAACAGAACAAGAGGACGGCACCTTTGTCTTGAATGGAGAAAAGATGTGGATCACCAACGGTGGGTTCGCCGACATCTACATCGTCTTCGCCAAGATCGACGGCGAGAAATTTACGGCCTTCATTGTCGAACGATCTTTTGACGGAGTTTCAAGTGGTAAAGAAGAACAAAAGATGGGCTTGTTAGGCTCCTCAACCACCCCAGTTCTTCTTCAAGACGTTCACGTCCCTGCCGAAAACCTTCTAGGTGAAATCGGTAAAGGACACAAAGTCGCGTTCAATGTTTTGAACTACGGGCGCTTCAAGCTCGGTGCTTCAACCGTCGGAAGCGCAGCAAACGCGATTAGTGAATCGGCTCGGTACGCTGCAGAAAGACATCAGTTTGGCCAGTCGATAGCAACTTTCGGAGCTATCAAACACAAGTTAGGAGAAATGACCGTACGGACGTACGCCATCGAGTCCATGGTTTTTCGGACTGCCGGTCTCATAGATGCATCGATCAAAACGGCGAATCCTGAGACAAATTCGGCTCTACTTGAGGCGCTCGAAGAATTCGCGATCGAGTCTTCAATTCTGAAAATAGCGGGCAGCGAAACCCTGGACTATGTCTTTGACGAAAACGTTCAGATTCACGGTGGAAATGGGTACGTTCGAGACTACCCAGCGGAGCGACACTATCGAGATTCTCGAGTAAATCGAATCTTCGAAGGTACGAACGAAATCAACAGACTACTGATCCCTTCGAGACTAATTAAACTTTCACTTACTGGTCGCTTACCTCTCATCGAAATCGCCCAAGATCTTGCGGAAAAGATCAGGACAGGTGAACTGTCAGTTCCCAGAGGAAAAGGGCCGCTTCAAGACCAATTAGTCGCGGTCGAACTGTTTAAAAAGGTCGCGATTGTGATGCTCGGCTTGGTTCTCAAAACATATGGCGATAAAATTTCCCATCAACAAGAAATACTATCGCTTGTCGCCGACATTTTGATTGACACCTATGCGGCGGAAAGCACAGTTTTGCGAGCACTTCTGGCAACAACAACCGGAGGACGAGAACCGATTCTCCAGTCAGAAGCTGCGCGAACCTATATTAACGACGCATACGCTCGGATTGATTATGCGACGCGGTCAATACTCGGAGCGCTAATGCAAGGTGAGACTCTCCGTATATTCGTTACAGCTTTCGGTAATCTCCTCAAAGTTGAACCTATTAATACAGTGGCTACTCGACGCTCGCTCGCAACCAAAACAGTTGAGCTCGGGGGATATTTATTCTAGGGTGAACAGTGCACGTGTCACGCTTACTGATTCTTTTGATCGTCGTATTCATAGGAATGACTTCCTGTGGTCCCCCTGAGCCAGACGAGAACAGTTACATCGAGCTTCTGGTTCAAGGTCGAACTTTTAAAGACCAATCGTTTATGTCAGGAGCAGATTCGCCTGTACCTCTCGACCGTCGCTCATGGATGCTTCCACTGCGCTACTATGAACCGGACATAGCGTACCGCGTTCCGGCGCAACTCGATTTCTCGGAAGAACAACCAGTTTTTGAGATCCCTAGTTCGACCGGACTCATTAGAAATTTTCAGCTCGTCGGTCACCTAGAATTTGTACTAAAAGGTGAATCACTTCGACTTGCGGCACTCGTAGAACTACCATCTGGAGACTTTAGTCGTTTATTTGTTCCGTTTCGAGACCAGACTAGTGGTGGCGAAACGTACCCGGCCGGCCGCTACCTTGACCTCGACGTGAGTACGACTGGTCTCTACGATCTTGACTTTAACCGTGCTTATCATCCGTTCTGCTATTTCGATGAAGCGTACGATTGCCCGTACCCGCCACCACAAAATCGCCTTGACACTGCAATTCTTGCTGGAGAAAAACTTCCGCCAGCAAATGAACGGCGGCTTCCGCTTACAGATGATGAATCAACATCCAGTGAGCTCGATCGGTGACAACATCATCATACGGCGGAAAATGAAACATTCTGTTAGCCCAGATTTTTTGGCATAGTTGCACTATTTCAGAGTAGGAGTCACATTGCGCCCCCTCGGGATAATCTTCGACTTCGACGGTGTTATAGCCGATACAGAACCGCTACACCTCCAAGCATTCCAACGGGCCCTCGGTAACGGAGGTCTTCTTCTTGAACGAGAAACGTACTATGACCGCTATCTTGGATTCGACGACATTGGAGTATTTACAGCACTCGCTGCGGACTCTGGCATCACATTAGGACAAGTCGCTCTAGACGAACTGGCCAAATCAAAAGAAAATCACTTCTTTGAGTTACTGACTACTGACAATGTGCTATTTCCAAACGCCCGCTCGTGTATAGAGCAACTCTCTAGCGACTTCGCACTCGGAATAGCGTCCGGTGCATTGCACCATGAAATTGATCTAACACTAAGGCAAGCTGGGCTTCAGAACTACTTCACTGGTATCGTTGCAGCGGACGATGTCGAGCGGCCAAAACCCGCGCCAGACTCTTATGTCCGGGCAGTGGAACTACTTGTCAACGATCTTGGCCAACAAGAACAAAGTTCACCGTCACGTTTCGTGGCCATCGAGGATTCACAATGGGGAATCGACGCAGCAATTGCTGCCGGGCTACCCTGTATCGCAATCACACATACTTATTCAGCAAAAGAACTCGCTGGCGCCGACTGCGTCATTGCTGACCTCTCTTGCATCGACTACGAGTTCCTTGAAAACCTCTGAAACATTTTGCGCATGCGAAGCTGACCGGTCCAACAAAGAATGAGGATTTCGTGCTCCCTACTGACTTTATCCATCGTTTCACCGAGATAGCCAAAGGGCCTGACCCAGACCTAGCGCCTGCAGCGCTCTTCATAGCGCGACTGGAATACCCTCATCTCGATGCTCGCCAATATCTAGATCGACTCGACGAAATGGGTGAAAATGTCTCTAAACGACTTTCGCTCCTTGATTCTGATCCAGCTCCGGCAGAGCAAATCGATGCTATTAGTTCCTACCTTTTCAAGGACGAAGGTTTCACTGGAAACACCGAAGCCTATGACGACCCTCGAAACAGTTTCCTCAATCAAGTAATAGAACGCCGAACAGGCATTCCGATCACACTAGCACTTGTCTATATCGAGGTCGCTCGTCGTGCCGGGGTCCGTGTAGACGGCGTAAATTTTCCGGGGCATTTTTTGCTCCGCCTCACGAAGGCTTCTCCCCACACAGACGATCACATCATCATCGATCCGTTCCATGGTGGAAACGTTTTATCAGAAATGGATTGTCAGAAATTGATGCGAAAACACAGTCGTGAAAATAGCGAATTCGATGGGCGTCTACTCGTGAGAGCGACGAAACAACAGATTTTGCTTCGAATGCTTGTGAATTTGAAGACTATCTATGTCCGCATGCGATCCTTCCCTCAAGCGTTCACACTTACAGAACTGCTTCTCGCACTCGACCCTTCTGCAATGACCGAACTTCGCGACCGTGGCCTACTTGCCTACCACCTAAATTATTTTTCGTCAGCGTTAAGAGATCTAGAAACCTACCTTCACTTCACCTCGCGCAGCGATAAAGGCCGCACCGATGAAACCCTAGAAACGGGTGAAGTAACCGAGCAAGAGGAAAATGCAGAAATTTGGGAACACATCAAGGAATTACGGAGGCGGGTAGCAAGTTTAAATTAGCTGAGGTCGGTCAACATGTCTTTCTAGTAGTCAACACCACACTGTCTCGGATTCAATCCGTCTGGTCGTTGAGTAACGTTCGCAACTGTTCCGCGCTAAGCCAGTCCCTATTGGTATCAC
>Ga0310120_10000084_pt1 | contig 68370 bp, 50 predicted proteins | sample CB27_AW_983_MG_FD_203506 | JGI IMG/M metagenome (GOLD analysis project Ga0310120, IMG submission 203506) | Marine microbial communities from Western Arctic Ocean, Canada - CB27_AW_983 | ecosystem: Environmental > Aquatic > Marine > Oceanic | place: Canada: Western Arctic Ocean | collected...
GCTTCGCCCACGCGATCAGGGTCACGGCTGGGAAGTACGACAACGAGTCGGACGAGGGCGAGGTCTCTCATTTCCAGGCCCTGACGGCCGCGTTGTCGGCGACGGTCGGCCTGGGCAACATTGCCGGGGTGGCGATCGCGGTGATGACCGGCGGCCCGGGGGCGACCTTCTGGATGATCGTCGCGGGGTTTCTGGGCATGTCTGCCAAGTTCACCGAGTGCACGCTGGGCCAGAAGTACCGAGAAGTGCGGTCCGACGGTCGGATCATGGGCGGCGCGATGTACTACCTGACCCGCGGCCTCAAGGAAAAGGGCCTGGCCCCACTGGGGATCTCGCTGGGCGTGCTCTTCGCCGTCCTGTGCGTGATGGCATCGCTGGGCGGGGGCAATGCCTTCCAGGTCAACCAGTCGCTCAAGGCGGTGCAGGAGCAGGTGCCGTACTTGAAGGAGCACGGCTGGATCTACGGCGCGGTCATGTCGCTGATGGTCGGCGTGGTCATCATCGGCGGTATCCGGCGGATCGCGGCGACAGCCGAGAAGATCGTGCCGACGATGTGCGGTGTCTACGTCGCGGCCTGCGCCTGGATTCTGCTGATCAACTTCTCGCAGATCCCCGACGCGATGAGGACGATCTTCAGCGAGGCGTTCACGCTGCGTGCGGGGTACGGGGGACTGATCGGCACGCTGGTCATCGGCTTTCAGCGGGCCGCCTTCTCCAACGAAGCGGGGATCGGGTCCGCGGCGATCGCGCATTCGGCGGCCAAGACCGACTACCCGGTCCGGGAGGGCATCGTGGCTCTGCTCGAGCCGTTCATCGACACGGTCGTCATCTGCACGATGACCGCCCTGGTGATCGTGATCACCAAGTCGTACGAAAACCCCGAATTCGCCTCGTACGTGCCCGCCAACGGGGCCGGACTGACCTCCCGGGCCATGGGCGAACAGATCAGCTGGTTCCCCTACGTCCTGACGGTGGCCGTGATCCTGTTCGCCTACTCGACGATGATCTCCTGGTCCTATTACGGGGAACGCTGCTGGGCGTTCCTCTTTGGCGACGGGTCCTCGTTGGTCTACCGGCTGATATTCGTCGGCTTCGTGTTCATCGGGTCGATCGTCGATGCCAAGAACATCCTGGACTTCAGCGACCTGATGATCCTCGGGATGGCCTTCCCCAACATCCTCGGCGTGCTGTTGCTCTCCGGAGGCGTCAAGCGGGACCTCGACGAGTACTGGCGGAGGCTGAAGGCGGGGGACTTCGACGGCGACGACACGTCGTCGGGCGAGCCGCCCCCTTTGCCGTCGGAATAGCCCGAACCCCTAGCTGCCGGGCTTGGCCTTGGTGGCCGGTTTCTTCAGCCGTTCGACACGGATGTTGCGGAAGTGGACTTCCGATCCCTCGCTTTGCAGGGCCAGGTGCCCGGAACTGGGGACACATCCGGTAACGCTGCCGGCCTTCTTGCCGTTGATCTCGACTGTCAACGCACCCCCGCGGCAGCTGACCACGCAGGTGTTCCACATCTTGGGGTTGGTCACCAGGTCATTGACGCTGACCATGTTGTCGGTCTTGGCACCGTCGTGAGTCAGGACGCTGCCAGCCTTGGGGGCGTGCAGCTGGACCTGGATCGATCTGGGCCAGATCTTGTCGGGCCCGGTCGTGTGCAACAGCACGCCGCTGTTGCCGTTGACGTTCTTGGGGTACCGCCATTCGAAACTGAGCCGAAATTCCTTGTAGGTCTGGCGAGTTCTGAGGTAGCCGGTCGGACTGCCGGTGCAGCCGAGCACCGTGGGGACCCCGTTGGCATCCCGCTCGATCGGCTTCCACGACTTCTTGGCCTGGTCAGCTCCGTCGGGCGAAAACGGGCGACTGGCTTTCAGAAACGCCTGCGGAGTGAAGGCTCCGAATCCCCCGGGTGTGGCGCTCTTCTTGTTCGCGGCGTCCTGTGCCAGCAGCGAGCGATCCTTCGACCACGGAGCCAGCCAGCCGAAGACGGCAAACACCAAGATCGCCGTCAACACGACCGCCCGGCCCGAAAGTGACACCCGGACACCGGTGCCGCGCTGCTGGTTCGGGTTTCGTCTCACGTGTCGCCTCAAAAATGACCGCAACTGCACCCGGCGATGATGATCCCGGCCACACAGCCATGCACTGAGATTCTAAGAGAGGCCAGCCATCCGATTCAACAGGCTGACCGGGCATTCTCATGTTCTCGCCCTGCCGGCTGGCGTGCGATCAGGCGGCCGACCGAGCGATCGGTCAGAACCGCTTCCTCGTACCGGACCACCTCGAGCCCGTCGTACAATGCGGGCAATTCGTCTCGCCCGAGCACAAACGCCGGATTCTTCAGGTGGTTGTCGGGCCGGTCACACTGGCCCGGTCCGAATGTCTCGTGGACCAGCAGTCCACCCGGAACCAGGGCCCGGGCCACCAGCCGGGGCAGTCGGTGACGATCGAGGAACCGGAAGACGACAACCAGGTCGTAGGTGTTCGGCAGGGGCAGGAAGCGGTCGAGGTCGCCGGTGATCAGTCTCGGGGTGACCCGGTGGCGGGTCGCCAGTCGGGCGGCGGCCTGCAGTCCGGTGGCCGAAACATCCACGGCATCGACCTGCCAGCCTCGAGTCGCCAGCCAGACGGCATTCTCACCCAGCCCGCACGCCAGTTCGAGCGCCCGCCCCGGCGACACCCCATCGACGGCTTCGATCAGCCAGTCGTCGGCCTGCAGCGGCCCGACCGGTGCCGCTGCCGAGTATTTTTCGTTCCATCGTCGCCGGTCGTCGTCACTCATCGAGTCGTCTCGCCCGGCTCACGGCCGCAGCCTCGAGATCAACGCCTCGCGAACCGCGTTGGGATCGGCTCCCCCCGCCTCCTGCATCACCTCGCCGATCAGCTTGCCGATGGCCGCGTCCTTGCCACCGCGAAAATCCTCGGCCGCCTTCTCGTTGCGGGAGATCACCGCATCGATCACCGTCTCGAGTGCGCCGCTGTCGGCGATGGCCGACAGACCATGGTCCTCGACGATTTTCTCGATCCGCTCGCTGATGGCCCCGTCGCCGCCCTGGCCGTCCGTCAGCGCGGTGAAGACCTCACGGCCGCTGCGGGTGGTCAGCTGTCCGGCGGCGATCATCCCGAGCAACGTGGCCAGTCCCTGGGCGTCGATGGGGAAATCCCCGATCGTCTCGCCCCGCTCGTTGAGTTCTCTCAGGACATCCTGGGTCACCCAATTGGCCGCCCGCTTGGTGTCTCCGCACGCCGCGGCCAAGGTTTCGAAATAGTCGGCTGTTTCGCGACCCTGGTCGACCAGCACTTTCGCGTCGTAATCGGACAGCCCCAGGTCCGAGACAAAGCGTCGCCGCCGTTCGGATGGCGGCTCGCAAAGTTCCGCTCTTTGCAGCTCGATCCATTCGTCGCTGAAGGTCACCGGCAACAGGTCGGGGTCGGGGAAATACCGGTAGTCGGATGCCTCTTCCTTGCCGCGTTGTGCGAAGGTCACGCCACGGTCGGCGTCCCAGCCGCGGGTCTGCTTGGCGGTGTCGGCGTAGACCCCGCCACATTCCTCGAATTCCCGCTGCTGTCGAGCGATCTCGTGGACCAGTGCCGCTTCGACTCCGCGGAAGCTGTTGAGGTTCTTGACTTCCACGATGGGCGTTCGGATCGATTCGTTCTCGGAGGTGGGTATTTCGAGATTCACGTTGGCGTCGCAGCGGAGGCTGCCCTCCTGCATGTTGCAGTCCGAGACGCCCAGGTAGACCATCAGCAGCCGGATCTCCTCGAGGTACCTGCGGGCCTCGGCCGCCGAGCCGATGTCGGGTTCGGAAACGATCTCCAGAAGCGGCGTGCCGGCCCGGTTCAGGTCCACACGGCTTTCGCCGCCCCGGCCACTCTCGTCGTGGAGGTTCTTCCCGGCGTCTTCCTCCAGGTGCACACGGATCAGCCGGACCCGCCGTGACTCGATCTCACCATCCGCCTGCTCGACGTCGATATCCAGGTGCCCTCCCTGGCAGAAGGGGAGGTCGTACTGGCTGATCTGGTAGGCCTTGGGCAGGTCAGGGTAGTAGTACTGCTTGCGGTCCCACTTGGTGAGGCCGGCGATCGTTCCCGAGAGTGCCAGCCCGGCCCGAACCGAGAGTTCCAGGGCACGACGGTTCATCACCGGCAGTGCCCCGGGCAGGCCCAGGCAGACCGGGCAGGTCTGGACGTTGGGTTCGTCGGGATTGAACCGGTTGGCACAGCCGCAGAAGATCTTCGTCCGGGTCTGCAACTGGACGTGGACTTCCAGGCCGATGATCGTTGTCGGAGACGTCACGAGGAGGTGTCTCCATCGAGCGTCGGCGTGGCGAGATGCCAGTCGGTCTCGCGTTCGTGCATCGCCGCGACACGCAACAACCGGTCCTCGGCGAACGAGTCGGCGAGCAGTTGCAGACCGATCGGACGACCGTCCTGGCTGAACCCGGCGGGGATCGAGACCCCGGGCAGCCCGGCCAGGTTGGCGCTGATGGTGTAGGTGTCGGCCAGGTACATCTGCAGCGGGTCGTCGGTCAATTGCCCCAGTCGAACCGCCGGTGTCGGTGTGACTGGTGAAGCGATCACGTCGACGTCGAGGAACGCCTGCGTGTAGTCCTGCTGGATCAGTCGGCGGACCTTCTGGGCCTTGAGGTAGTAGGCGTCGTAATATCCGGCTGAGAGCGAGTAGGTGCCGAGCATGATCCGCCGTTTGACCTCGGTGCCGAATGCCGACCCGCGGCTGTTGGAGTACATCTCGACCAGCCCGTCGTAGTCGTCGGCCCGACGGCCGTAGTGAATGCCGTCGTAGCGGGCCAGGTTGCTACTGGCCTCCGAGGGAGCCACCAGGTAGTAGCAGGCCACCGCGAACCTGGCATGAGGCAACTCGATCTCCACGACGACCGCCCCGAGGCCACGGTAGACATCCAGTGCCCGTTCAACCGCCTCGCGGACCTCCTGGTCGAGACCCTCGCCGAAGTGTTCGGAACAGATCCCGATTCGGAGTCCCTCCAGGGGTTGATCGAGTTGCTGGTGGTAGGGGGGGACGGGTTGGTCGATCGAGGTCCCGTCGCGTCGGTCGTGTCCGGCGAGCACCTCCAGCAGCATCGCGGCTCCGGCGACATCACGCGCGAACGGTCCGACCTGGTCGAGCGAACTGGCGTACGCCACCAGGCCATAGCGGCTGACCCGTCCGTAGGTCGGCTTCAGCCCGACGACGCCACAGAAGGCGGCGGGCTGGCGGATCGATCCGCCGGTGTCGCTGCCGACAGCCAGCGGGGCGAAACCGGCGGAGACGGCCGCCGCCGAGCCGCCGCTGGAACCTCCGGCGACACAGTCGAGTCGCCAGGGAGTGCGGGTGGGGCCGAAAGCCGAGTTCTCGGTCGTCGATCCCATCGCGAACTCGTCCATGTTCGTCTTGCCGATCAGCACGGCGTCGGCGTCACGGAGTTTCTCGACGGTGTGAGCGTCGTAGGGAGGGATCCAGCCTTCGAGCATGCGGCTGCCGCAGGTGGTGGGTTGATCCCGGGTGACCAGCACGTCCTTGACGGCCACCGGCAGTCCCGCCAGCCGGCCCAGGGGTTCGCCGGCTGCCCGTCGACGGTCGATCGATTCGGCCGCCTGGCGAGCCGCGTCACCGGCGACGTGCAGGAAGGCCCCGACCGAGCCGTCGTGAGCGGCGATCTCCGCCAGGCAGGCGTCGGTCAGCTCCAGCGATGTCGTCTCTCCACTCGAGAGCCGCTCGATCAGCACGCTGGCGGGTTCACGGCAGGCGGTCATCAATTCACCAGGAGGATCGTCCGGAGAATCACTCGGCCGAGGTGTCCAGCACCGGGGGGACCAGGAAAAACCGGTCGTCGTGGCGAGGGGCACCCGAGAGGGCCTGGTCGCGGGCCAGCGACTCGCCGGGCTCGTCCTCGCGGAGCACGTCGGTCCGTTCCGACGCACCCGCCAGTGGTTCGACCCCCTCGGTGTCGGCATCATCGAGGATCCCGACGTACCCGAGCACCTGCCCCAGTTGGCCGGTGAATTCTTCGACCTCGGATTCGTCGAGCGTGAGCCTGGCCAGGCGGGCGACCTTGAGAACGTCGTCGCGGGTCAACTGGCGATGTGACGGTTCTTCGGAATGCGTCTCGGACATGACACTCCCGGTCCTCGGTAGCCCCGGGGGGCGGCCGGGGTCCGCGTCAGCTGGCCGCCGGCTCGGGCTCGGTGAATGCTTTTTTTACGACCACCTTCTGCACCAGGCCACTGCGGATGCAGCGGGTGCAGACCCGCCGGGTGGCCGTTCCACCACCCTGCTGGATGCGAATCCTCTGCAGGTTCGGCCTGAAGCGACGCTTGCTGATCCCGGTCGTCTTGCGGCCGTTGCCGCCCAGGTACTTGGCCTTGCCCCGTCGCGAGACGCGGTTGCCGACCTGGGGAGCCTTGCCGCAGATGGCACATTTCTGGCCCATCATCAAGCTCCAGCGGTCTGGTGTGAATCGAGCAGTCCACCGCTCACCGAAAGCGGGAGACCGCAAGTATAGTGGTCACCCTTCAGGTTGCAAGCTGTGCCGAGTGACGTCGTTGGCCGACTCGGCATCGTTGGCGTCTGTCGGGGTGATCGCCGATTCGGGGATCGTGTGTCCCAGTTTTTCTCGCTTCGTTGCCAGGTAGCTGGCCCGGTGAGCCTCGGGGGGAGCCACGATGGGCACCTGCTCGACGACCCGCAGGTCCCAGGCCGGAAAGGCGTTGGCCTTGTTGGGGTTGTTGGTCAGCAGCCGGATCTGTGACAGCCCGAGATCCTTGAGGATCTGCAGGCCGATCATGTAGTCACGCATGTCGGCCTTGAAGCCCAGCTTGTGGTTGGCCTCGACCGTGTCGAATCCCTGGTCCTGCAACTGGTAGGCCTTGAGCTTGGCGACCAGCCCGATGCCCCGACCCTCCTGCGGCAGGTAGATCACCGCTCCCACGCCTTCCTGTCCGATCATCTCCATGGCCAGGTGCAACTGGTCGCCGCAGTCGCAGCGGAGCGATTCGAGCACGTCGCCGGTGAAGCAGGAGGAGTGCATGCGAACCAGGGGGGATTTGGCCGAGGAGAGCTGTCCCCAGACGATGGCCATCGGCTGCTGGTCCTCATGGTCAACCGAGTAGGCGATCACTCGGGTCGGCCCGAAACGGGTCACGATCGGCACCTCGACCTCGCGCTTGATCAACTGCTCTCGCATTCGCCGGTGCCGGATCAGGTCCTCGATCGAGATGATCGGTATCCCGAACTCGGCGGCGATCTGACGCAACTCGGTCGCGTCGGCCATGCCGTCCCCGCGTTGCGAGAGGATCTCGATCAGGCAGCCGACCGGGCGACAGTCGGCCATGCGGACCAGGTCGACGGTTGCTTCGGTGTGCCCGGCCCGCCGCAGTACGCCGCCGGCCTTGGCCAACAGCGTGTCGGTGTGTCCCCAGCGGACGAAGTCCTTGGGACGGCTGTCGGGTTCGGCAATCGCGCGGATCGTCATCGCGCGGTTGGCGGCACTGACACCGGTGCCGGCGGCGATGTGATCGATGGGGGTCAGGAAGTTGGTGCGGGTCCGGGGGCCGGGGCCGAACGAGTCGCCCGGTGGTGAGAGCTGCAACTGGTCGGCGATCTCCTCGGCCATCGGCACACAGAGCACCCCGCTGCCGTGACGGAGCATGAAGTCGACCTGTTCGGCCGTGATCGATTCGGCCGCGCAGATGAAATCGCCCTCATTCTCACGCTCGGCGGCATCCACCACGATCACCATCAGCCCTCGACTCAGCGCATCGACGGCCTCGTCGATCGTGTTGTACTGCAGCGGGTCGACAGAGTGACGGGAAAGGTCGTTCATCTTGATGGTCTCGCAAAACAGTCGTCGTTCGGGGCCCGCCAGGTTCAACGTGGCGGGCCTGGTCGGGGATCGCGTTGCTGCCGTGACGGCCTATCTACTATACAGTCATACAGATGCAGTCATTCAGGTCGACGTCATCTGACTCTTTTGTGGTGAATTACGCGAGCCAACCGGGCGTTGCCTCACCGATGGGGTGCCGTGCCCCGTCTGACCATTCCGGCCCAGTGTCTCCGGCCAGGGACCATTCGTGGCACGGCTGCCGGTGAGGTTGTGTCCCCGCCGACGGATCCATTCTAGTCGGCCGGCAGGGTGGTTCCAACGGGTAACAACCTGCGGTTGGGCCGAGTCTGTCCGAAGCACCGCGGGGTTGATTCGATCGGCATCGCCACTCAAGATCACACTAATTGACATTTCAGCCGATATTGATATGTTGTCTGCCTTAGGAGAGTGTTGCAGCGCAGGTTCATATTTAGGTATCATGAGTTCGGCCGTGATTGCAGAAAAAGATCGGCCTCCCACCTTGTTTTGCCCGCCACACGATCCAACCACTACGCAACAGCCACGCGACCACTTTCGGTTGGCCGGAACGGTCTGGCCCCCCGGCCCGGTTTGTGGCTGAATCAACACGCAATCGACAACGAAACACACGCGCGGATTTACGGTCATACCAACAAACCAAGGACTGGGCCCGCACCGCCGAAGGTGATAACGGCCCGCAGATAAGGAACGAGGGGATCATTCGTATGAGTCGAAGCTGGAACAGGATGCAGGTTGTCTTCGCGGCACTGGTGGCCGTGATGTTCCTGACGACGGCGGCCACCGCCGCCGCCCCGGCCAAGCCCAAGGGATTGGGAGATCCAGGGGCCTTGGCCTCGTTGAAGGTCGAGCCGAACCTCGCTGCAAAGGGAATCACGATGCGTGGTCGTGATGCTCGGCAGCAACTCTACGTCACCGGGGTCTACACGAGCGGCCAACTGCGTGACTTCACGCACAAGGTCAAGTACTCGGTCGCCCCGGCGGGAATCCTGGCGGTCGACAAGACCGGGCTGGCGACTCCGTCGACTGACGGCGTGGCGGTTGTGACCGCGACTGCCGGTGGCAAGTCCGCGACTCTGAAGATCACCGTCGAGGGAGTGACTCGGCAGATCCGGATCAATTTCAAGAACCAGATCGTTCCGATTTTCACCAAGCTCGGGTGCAACAGCGGTGGTTGTCACGGCAAGGCCAGCGGCCAGAACGGCTTCAAGCTCTCGCTGCTGGGCTTCTACCCCGGCGACGACTACGAGTTCCTGGTCAAGGAAGGCCGCGGACGGCGACTGTCCCCCGCGTCTCCTGGTGAGAGTCTGCTGTTGCTCAAGGCCGTGGGACGTTCCCCTCACGGTGGCGGCAAGCGGATGGATGTCGACAGCCACGAGTACCGGTTGATCTACCGCTGGGTCGAGCAGGGCATGCCCCGGGGCAGTGCTGCTGACCCGGTTGTGGCCGGCATCAAGTGCTACCCGGTCGCACGGGTGATGGGTCGCGGCAGCGACCAGCAGATCACCACCCTGGCCACCTACAGCGACGGCACCGTCGAGGATGTCACCCGGATGGCGCTCTACGAGGCCAACGATAGCGAGATGGCCGAGGCAACCGTAACCGGGCTGATCAAGACCTTGGACTTGGCCGGTGAGGTGGCGATCATGGCCCGCTACCAGGGCCAGGTTTCGACCTTCCGGGCCACGATTCCACTGGGAGCCGCCGTGGGGAACCTGCCGGCCGAGAAGAACTTGGTCGACAAGGCCGTCTTCGGCAAACTCAAGCTGCTCGGTATTCCCGCCTCGCCCATTGCCGACGACGCCACGTTCCTGCGGCGAGTCTACGTGGACGTGACCGGGGGCCTGCCCAACGCCGAGGAAGCCGCGAAGTTCCTTGCCGATCAGGACCCCAAGAAACGTGACAAGGTGATCGATCGGCTGCTGGACAGCCCCGAGTACGCCGACTACTTCACCAACAAGTGGAACATGGTTCTGCGGAACAAGAAGCGTGGCAACGACGACACCGGGTCGACGTACGCCTTTTACCGCTGGATCCGGAACAGCCTCTACAACAACAAGCCCTACGACGAGTTTGTCCGCGAGATCATCGCGGCTTCGGGGCAGTGGACCGAGTCGCCCGGCGTGGTGTGGTTCCGCGAGGTCGACCAGGTCAACGAGCAGGTCGAGGACACGGCACAGCTGTTCCTGGGCCTGCGTATTCAGTGTGCCCGCTGCCACCACCACCCGTTCGAGAAGTGGAGCCAGAACGACTACTACGGGTTCTCGGCCTTCTTCAGCCGGGTGACCAAGAAGAACGTCACCCTGCCCGGGTTTGGGCGGCAGGCCCGCGACCGGCGGATTGTCCACAATCCGGGTGCCGCCAGTGCCAAGAACCCCCGCAGCGGCGACAACCTCAAGCCGACCGGACTCGGCAGTCCGCCGCTGGATATTCCCGCAGATCACGACCCGCGGCAGTACCTGGCCGACTGGATGGCTCGCAAGGACAACCCGTTCTTTGCCCACGCCCTGGTCAACCGCTACTGGAAGCACTTCTTCGATCGCGGGATCGTCGAGCCCGAGGACGACATGCGGGCGACCAACCCGCCGTCGAACCCCGAACTGCTCAACGGACTTGCCCAGTACTTCATTGCCAACAAGTTCGATCTCAAGGGACTGGTGCGGCTGATCTGCCGGTCGAACACCTACCAACTCAGTTCGCTGCCCAACGACTACAACCTCAAGGACAAGCAGAACTTCTCGAGGTACTACCCGAAGCGGCTCACCGCCGAGGTGCTCTATGACGCCTTCCACCAAGTGACAGGCTCGACGCAGGCTTACGGGGGGCTGCCGTCCGGCACCCGGGCCGTCCAACTGCCCGACCCCTCCAAGGGGCCCTATTTCCTGAAGGTCTTCGGACAGCCGCAGGCCGATACCGCGTGCGAGTGCGAGCGGTCGCAGGAGGCCAACCTGGCCCAGAGCCTGCACCTGTTGAACAGTTCGGAAGTCCAGAACAAGATCGCCGGCGGCAGCGGCCGTGCGGCGAAACTGGCTGCTGACAAGAAACGGCCCAACCCGGAGAAGATCAAGGAACTCTACCGCTGGGTCTACTCGCGTGAGCCCGACTCGGTGGAGACCAAGATCGCGTTGGCCCACCTGGCCAAGCACGAAAAGGACATCAAGATTGCCTGGGAAGACATCATCTGGGCCCTGATCAACACCAAGGAGTTCCTCTTCAACCACTAAAGACGGCCGCCGAAAACCGGCGAGAGGATTTCCGTCCAGACACCGGGTCGAAGGGCCGCGACTGGTCACCGAATCCGGGATTCAGACGAATGGAGGGAAACCCGGTTTCGCCAGAGACCGGGTTTCTTTCCTACCTACCTACCACGCTCGATCAATACCGACTCGCCGATCACCTCGGAGTGATCTCCACGAGACGGCCATACCCGATCGATCGAATTTTCCCGGATAACAACGACCGCAGCACACCGCAGGAAGGGACGCTCATGGCTTCCGCCCGTCACCCGCAACGGTCCGGTTGGTTTTCTTCGGTTCTCTCAGCAGCCTCGCTGGTTGCCCTCATGGCGACTCTGGTGAGCACCTCGGCCACCACGGCCTGGGGCCAGTTGCCACGCACGAGACTGACGTCGGTCACACCGCCGGTCGGCCAGGCCGGAGTCACCGTCGAGGTGACCGTCGCAGGAGCGGACATCGACGAGGTCGGTTCGATGAGCTTCTCGCACGCGGGCATCACCGCGGTGCAGAAGACCACCGAATCCGGCGGCAAGAAGACTCCGGTGGCCAACACCTTCGTGGTGAACGTTGCCAAGAACGTTCCCACCGGACTTTATGACGTCCGGATTTCCGGGCTGTTCGGAGCGAGCAACCCGATGACATTTGCCGTCACCAGGCGTGAGGTCGTCCGGGAATCCGAGGGCAACAACAGCTTCGACGAGGCCGATGAGTTTGTCCTGGGCAAGACCGTCTATGGGCAGGTCAACGGAGCCGCCGACGTCGACTACCTGAAATTCACCGGCAAACAGGGGCAGCGAGTGGTTATCGACTGCCAGGCAGCTCGAGTCGATTCGTCGCTGCACGCCATCTGCGAGGTGTACAGCCGGGTCGATGGTCGCGTCCGCCAGTTGTCGTTTGCTCGACGCCAGGTCGGCCACGACCCCGTGACCGATGTCACCTTGCCGGCCGACGGTGAGTACTTCATCAAGATCTACGACGAGCGTTTTGCCGGCGGTGTGGCTCACACTTACCTGCTCACCGCTCACACGGGACCTCATATCGACTTCGTGAGACCGGCCGCTGGTGTTCCGGGCACGACCGGGACGTTCACGCTGTACGGTCGGAATCTGCTCGGCGGACAACCGGCCGGATTCCGTCTTGATGGTCGGGAACTGCAGAAGCTGATCGTGAAGATCGCCGTTCCCAAGAGCATGACCGACCTGTCGCTCTCGGAGATCCATGTCGGACCGGTCAGCGCCGGCCTGGATGCCTTCGAATACTCGCTCAGGGCTGACAACGGTGTCTCCAATTCGATCCCGATCTACTTCGGGGTCGGCACGATGGCTGTGGAAGCCGAGCCGAACAACACCGCCGCGAAGGCTCAGAAGATCCAGGTCCCCGGTGACATTACCGGCGTTCTGCAGCAGCGGGGTGACGAGGATGTCTACGAGTTCGAGACCAAGGCCGGGACGGTGTTCTGGATCGAGGTCTACTCGCAACGCATCGGCGCACCGGCCGATCCGTACCTGATCGTCGACCAGGTGCAGGTGGACAAGGCGGGCAAGGAAACCGCTCCCAAGCGATTGACCGCCGTCGACGACAACGGAACCAATCTCTTTGCCAACCACTTCGACACCGCCACCGACGATCCGGTTTACCGGTTCGCGGCACCCGCCGACGGCAAGTATCGCGTTACGGTCCGTGACCGCAACTTCCAGGGCGTCGGTTCGACCCGGCATATCTACCGACTCTCGATCCGCCCTGAAGATCGCGATTTCCGGGTCGTGGTGCTGCCCGTGGGCCAGAATACAGGGGCCAACAGCAACACGGCTCAGAACTACGGCATTGCTCTCCGCAAGGGCGAGCATTTCCTGTGTCGGGCGCTGGTCTTCCGCCGCGACGGGTTCAACGCTGCGATCGAGGTGATCGCCGAAGGGTTGCCCAAGGGCGTTGTTTGTCTGGGGACCACGATTGGCGTGGGCCAGAGCAGTGCTCCGCTGGTTTTCACCGCGACCGAGGATGCTCCGGAATTGACCAGCGTTGTGCGGCTGGTGGCCAAGGCCACCCTCGACGATCCGAACAAGGTCGCCGTCGTCACCGCTGCGACCAAGGCGGTCGTGGCTGCACTGGCCGCGGTTCCCAAGGCGACCGCGGCGATCAAGCCGTTAGACGATGCGGCCAAAAAGGCCCAGGGATTGCGGACCGCCGCCGAGAAGAAGTACACCGCCGAGAACAAGCTCTCGACCGACGCCGCCAAGCTCAAGGTCGCCGCCGACAAGAAGGCGATTGACACCAAGAAGGTCTCCGACACTGCTAAAGCCGCCGACGTGGTGGCCAAGAAGAAGGTGATCGACACCACCAAGGCGGCGGCCGATACCAAGAAAGCGGCTGACGAAGCCGCCAAGAAGCTGGCCACGGCCACGGCGGCCGACAAGAAGGCGGACGAGGCGATCAAGGCGGCCGGAGATGACGCGGCCAAGAAGAAGGCGGCCGAGGAGGCCAAGAAGAAGACAGCGACGGCGTTGAAAACCGCGACCGAGGCCAAGGCCAAGGCCGACAAGGCTGCCGCCGATGCGGCCAAGCTGGCTGTTGAGGCCAAGACGGCGGCCACGAAGGCCGCCAAGACGGCTGCCGATTCCAAGAAAGCCACCGACGATGCGGCCAAGGCCAAAGTCGCCACCGACAAGAAGGCCAGTGACACGGCCAAGGTGACCGCGGCATCCAAGACCGCCTTCGACAAGACCGACGCTGCCCTGAAGGCCGCCAAGACCAAGCTGGTCGCAGCCCAAAAGGCAGAAACCGATGCCAAGCAGAAGGTCACCTCGACGCAGGCCGCCGCCGTGGCGGCCAAGAAGGCTCGTGTCGCCGCCGCCAAGCCCCTGGCCCGTCCGGCTCGAGTCGGAACCATCGTGATCAACGGGGCCCAGAACAACTCGGCTGTCTCAAGACTCGCCAGCACGCTGGTCGTCTCGGTGATGAAGGAAAAGGCGCCCTTCCAGGTCCAGACCGATGGCGTGGTCCGGGTCGATGCGAACCGATTGAGGCAGATCCTGGTGCCGGTCAAGCTGGCCAAGCGGAATGGTTTTGACAACGACGTGACGCTGACATGGGTTGGACAGCCCAAGAACGTGCAGGTGGCCAACAAGCCGATCAAGAAGGGGAAGAACTCGGAGTTGTTGAGGATCTTCTTGCCCGCAAATGCACCGATCGGCACCTACGCCCTGTACCTGCGGGGCCAGGGCCAGGTCTCCTACAGTCGCAACCCGTTCCGGGTCGAACGGGCCAAGGTGGTTCAGACCAAGGCCACCGAAGCGGCCAAGGCAGCTGCCGCGGTGCTGAAGACGGCCAACGAGGCCAAGACGAAGGCCGACAAGGCGGCCACCGACACCAAGAAGGCCGCCGATGCCGCTGCCAAACTGGCCGCCGACGTGGCCAAGAAACTGACCGCCGTCCAGGCAGTGGCCAAGAAGGCGACCGATGCGGCCAAGGCGGCGACCGATGCGAAGGCGAAGGCCGACAAGGCGGCCGCCGATACGAAAAAGACCAGCGACGCAGCGGCCAAGACGGCCGTCGATGCGGCCAAGGCTCTGACCGACGCCCAGGCGGCCGACAAGAAGGCCGATGAAGCGATCAAGGCTGCCGGGGATGATGCAGCCAAGAAGAAGGCGGCCGAGGAGGCCAAGCAGAAGACGGCGGCGGCTCTGAAGACCGCGACCGAGGCCAAGACCAAGGCTGACAAGGCGGCCACCGACGCCAAAAAGGCCACCGATGCGGCCACCAAGACAGCGGCCGATGCGGCCAAGAAGCTGACCGCCGCCCAGGCGGTGGCTAAGAAGGAAACCGTGGCCGTCACGGTCGCGACCGCGGCGAAGGTCAAGGCCGACAAGACCGCTGCTGATACCAAAAAGGCCTCCGATGTCGCCACCGCAGCGAAGGTCAAAACCGACGCGATCGCCAAGACGGCTACCGACAAGGACAAGGCGGTCAAGGCCACCAAGGCGGCCGCCGACAAGGAAGTCGCTGCAGCTACCGCGGCTGCCAAGGCCAAGAACATCAACGCCTTCCCGCCGTCGGTACCGATCATCATCAGCATTCGGGAAAACCCGGCCACGCTGAAGGCCGAGGTCCCCGGGGGTGGGAACCTCAAGCGGGGTGCCAAGCTCGCCGTCAAGGTCACGCTCACGCGGACCAACGGCTTCACGGGTCCCGTGACCCTGACGCTTCCGCTGCCACCGGGCGTCACCGACCTGAAGGCCGCACCCGTGATCATCGCCGCCGGCAAGACCGAGGGCGTGCTCTCGATCGTCGCCGGGCCGAAGGCCACCGAGGGTGGACTGGCCAACATGGTGGTGCGGGCGAAGATGCAGTACGACGGCCGTGAGGCACTTGTCGACCAGCCGATTACCATCAAGGTGGCCAAGTAACATCACCTGTTGAGACCACCTTCACGAGACGATTCACAGCAGGCCAATTCCAGGGGCATCGCCATGCGTTTGTTGCTCACCCGCAGTTCGACCCGTTTCGCCATCCTCGGCAGCATCCTGGCTGCGGCCTCGCTGTTGGCGGCCATCGCCGCCGACAAGAAGGCCGAGAAGAAGGATGGCAAGTCGACCGAGATCAAGTTCGTGGAGGTCAAGCTCGGCCGACCGGTTGATTTCCAGAAGGACATCTACCCGGTACTCGAGCAGAACTGCATCGCCTGCCACAACGTGGCGATCAACGAGAGTAAGCTGGTCCTCGAGGAGGTCAAGGACATCCTCAAGGGGGGCAAGCGGGGCACGTCGGTCGTCGCCAAGCAGCCCGACAAGAGCCTGCTGTACCTGGTGGCATCGCGGAAGAAGAAGCCGCATATGCCGCCGCTGCCCAACAACCAGGACGCCAAGGCGTTCACTCCTCGCGAATTGGGGCTGTTGAGGCAGTGGATCATCGAGGGCGGCAAGGGCGGCAAGGGCGGCAACAAGCAGATGCTGCAGTTCTCGCCCCTGCCCGAGTCGGCCAAGGCCGTCTACAGCGTGGCGCTGTCGCCGTGGAACCGGTTCGCCGCTGCCGGACGGGCCAACCAGGTCGAGATCTACGATACGACACTCGGTGAAAAGGTCTCGCGACTGGTCGATCCCAACCTCGACAAGATCAAGTTCAAGGACAAGGCGATGTACCCCGACGGAGCCGCTCACCGCGACTTCGTCCACTCGATGGCATTCAGTCCCGGCGGCGACATGCTGGCCACCGGTGGTTACCGCGTCGTGAAACTGTGGAAGCGCGATGCGGTTCGCCAGATCGCAAAGTTGGTCGGTCCCGCCGCGGTCACCGCGACGGCCATCACCGCTGACGGCAAGATCGCCGCGGTCGCCAACGCCGACAACATCATTCGGTTGGTCAACCTCGCCGACGGCAAGGTTCTCCGGGAACTCAAGGGCCATACCGCCGCCGTGGGTGGGCTGGCGTTCTATCCGCACCCGACCGAGACGTCGCGTCTGGCCGCCGCCACCGCAGTGGCCGATGCCTCGCTGGTCGATGCGACGACCAAGCAGGCCACCGCCGATCAGGCGGTCAAGGACTTCGACCCGAAGGCGTTGAAGCTGGAAGGCGAGAAGATCGCCGCGGAGAAGAAGAAGAGAACCGATGCGGCGGCCGCAACCGTGAAGGCCACCGCGGCCGCCAAGACGGCCCTGGCCGCGGCGAAGAAGGCCGAGGCCGACTTTGCCAAGTTGGCGGCCGAGAGCAGCCAGTTGGTCTCGGGAAGCCTGGACAAGAGTGTCCGCGTCTGGAAGGTGACCGATGGCAGCGTTGTCCGACAGTTGGTGACTCCCGCTCCGGTCAACGACGTCATCTTCACCAAGGATGGTGCCCGCCTGGTTTCGGCTCATGCCGACAATCTGCTGAGAGTCTGGACGACCGTCGCTCCCAAGCCGGCCGAGAAGAAGGCAGCCGACAAGAAGAAGGACAAGAAGAAGGACAAGAAGAAGGACAAGAAGAAGGATGAGAAAGCCGGTCCGAAGCCGGTGCTCGAAATCAAGGGACACACAAAACCGGTCACTGGTGTAGCGCTGATCCTGCCGGCTGGTACACAGATCGCCACCGCCAGTGCCGACAACACGGTGCGGATTTTCGACGTGACCAAGGGCAACCAGATCCGCAGCATCAACGTCGGATCACCGGTGACCGGCGTGGCGGTTCGTTCCGACGGCGCGGCGATTGCTGCGGCCTCGGGCAGCTTTGCGAGACTCTACGATCTGGCCGGCAAGCAGCTGGCCGAGTTGAAGGGGGATCTGGGCGTGGTCCGGGAACTGGCCAGCACGACCGAAGACCAGAACGTCACGAAGCAACTGGTTGGAATTGCCGACGGAAAGCAGAAGGCTGCCGACAAGACCGTCAAGGACCGTGCGGCTGCGGCCAAGAAGGCCAAGGATGCCAAGACAGCCGCTGACAAGAAGGTGACTGAGCAGAAGCCGAAATTCGATGCCGCGAAGGTCAAGAGCGATGCAGCCACGAAAGCGTTTGATGCTGCCGCCAAGGCCCTGGTCGCGGCGAAGAAGGCGGCTGTAGACGCTGTCAAGAAGGCGACCGACCTGAAGAAGGTTGCTGATGACTCCAAGAAGGCCGCCGATGCGGAGACCAAGAAGTCGAGTGATGCGGCCAAGACCTCGGCGGCGGCCAAGAAGGCGGCCGAGGCCGAGGCCAAGAAGCTGACTGCGGCCCAGGCGGCGGCCAAGAAGGCTGCTGATGATGCGGCCAAGAAGAAGGCCGCCGAAGCGGTGAAGGCTGCCACCGATGCGAAGGCCAAGGCCGACAAGGCTGCCGCCGACACGGCCAAGATCGCCGTCGATGCCAAGAAGGCCTCGGATGTCGCGACCAAGAAGTCGACCGATGCGGCTGCGGCTTCGAAGGCGGCTGCCGACGCCAAGACCAAGGCCGATGCAGCCAGCAAGGCGGCCCAGACCAAGAACGATTCCACGAAGAAGGCCAAGGATGGGGCCGACAAGGAGACCACAAAGCAGAAGGCCGAGTCGAAGAAAACGACCGATGCCCAGGCCTCGGCCGGTCGGACCCAGAAGCTCGCCGACAAGGCGTCGGTTGATGCCCAGGCGACACTGAAGGCGACCAACGCCGACAAGACGGTCAAGGACGCGCAGCAGAAGACCGTCGACGCTGCGGTGACCAAGGCCACTGCGGCCGTCAAGGCCGCTGAGAAGCCGATCACCGTGGTCGCCTTCTCGCCCGACGGCAAGCTGTTGCTGACCGGTGGTGCCGACCAGAAAATTCACGTGTGGTACGCGGTGACCGGCCAGGCGGTCGAGATGATCACCGGTCATGCCGGAGCGATCACCTCATTGTCGGTCTCCCCCTCGGGCGTGGTCCTCTCCGGAGGAGCCGACAAGTTGGCCGCCACGTGGGACATCTCGCCCCGCTGGTCGGCTGCCGGCCAAATTGGTCCCAAGGCTGACAAGCCCTTGGAACTCAGCGGGTCGCCGTTCATCAGTCGCGTGCTGTCAGTCGATTTCAGCCACGATGGCAAGATGCTGGTCACCGGTGGTGGGGATCCCTCGCGGAGCGGCGAGTTGATGATCTGGGACGTGGCCAAGAAGACGTTGATCCGCGAGTTCAAGGATGCACACAGCGACACCATCTTCGGTGCCGAGTTCTCTCGTGATGGAAAGAAGCTCCTCTCGGGGGCTGCCGACAAGTTCGTCAAGATCTTTGATGTTGGCAGTGGCAAGCACGTCCGCAGCTTCGAAGGTCACACACATCACGTCCTGGATGTCAGTTGGAAGGCCGACAACACGTCCATCGCCAGTGCCGGGGCCGACAACGTGATCAAGGTCTGGAACGTCGACACCGGCGAACAGCGGCGGACGATCGGCGGTTACTCGAAGCAGGTCACCTCGCTGCGTTTCGTCGGAATCGGGGAGAACGTCATCAGTTGCGGCGGCGACAAGTCGGTCCGTTATCACAAAACCGGCAACGGCCAGAACTACCGCAGTTTCAGCGGTGGCACCGACTTCATGTATGCGGCCGCGTCAAGTCGCGACGAGTCGTTCGTGGTGGCTGGTGGCGAGGACGGCACCGTCCGACTCTGGAACGGAAAGAACGGGAAGCTGGTCAAGGCCTTCACTCGCTGAGAGAATTCGCCGAGTCGCGAACTCACATCGCAGCGGAGATTCCGCGGCGGCCGCCACGGCCCATCTTGGCGGCCGTCGCTTCTCGTTTGGGTTCTGTCGAACGACGTGACGACGCGGGTCCATCCAACCGAAATGGCGCCTTTCGAGCCTTCTCATGAGTCAACAACTCGAGACGCGACTGTTCGATGAACTGGAACAACTGCCTCTGATCGACCCGCACACGCACATCAATCCGCACGCGGCCGCCTCGGAAACGCTCGCGGACATTCTCGGATACCACTACTACACCGAACTGGCTCATTCGGCCGGGTTGCCCCGCGAGCAGATCGAGGAACCCGGACTCGCGCCCCGCGAATTGGTTGGCCGCCTGGCTCCGTTCCTCGAACATCTCGACAACACCGTCCAGATCAGTTGGCTGGTCGAAATGTGCCGGGAGTTCTTCGGGTTCGATGGAGACCGGATCGGTGCGGACAACTGGGAATCGGTTTATGATGCCGCAGCCGAAGCGATGGCGGCCGACGACTGGGAAGAGACGGTGTTGTCCAGGAGCGGGCTCGAACAGGTCTTCCTGACCAATGACTTTGACGACCCGCTCGAGGGTTTCGACACGAGCCTTTACGTGCCCTGTCTGAGAACCGACGACCTGGTGTTTCATCTCGGTCGTCAGGCGACTCGCGATCGTTTCGAACAGGCGACCGGTTCCGCGGTCTCGGATGCAGCCGCCCTGAAAGTCGGGCTGGGGCGATTGTTTGAGCATTTCACGTCGCACGGTGCCCGTGCGTGCGCGATCTCGTTGCCACCGGATTTCATACCGTCGACCCCCGACGTGACCGCTGCCGATGCGGCACTGGGTCGGATCGATGGCGACACCGAGTGGACCCGTGATGAGGCCACCGCGGTGTCGCAACTGGTGTTCTGGTCGCTGTCGGAAGCCTGTGCGGAATTCGGACTTCCCTTTGACCTGATGATCGGCGTCAACCGGCAGTTGTATCCCGCCGGTGTCTACCAGGGACAGGACCTGTTCGACAAGCGGACCTCGCTGAGACAATACGCTGAACTGTTCAATGCGTTCCCCGGAGTCATCTATCCGATCTCGGTTCTCGCCTCGACCAGCAACCAGGAACTGGTCAGCTACAGTTGGATTTTTCCCAACGTGGTCACCAACGGCCACTGGTGGTACTCGAACATCCCGGCCTACATCGAGGTGGACTGTCGAAGTCGTTTGCAGGCCGTGCCACGCCACAAGCAGATCGGCTACTATAGCGATATGTACAAGTTGGAGTTCGCATTGCCGAAGTTTCGAATGTACCGTGGCATCTTGGCGCGGGTGCTCGCGAACGATTTTGTTGTCGGGCGAGGTTGGACTGAGCAGCGGGCCCTGGAACTGGGACGCCAGGTCCTGCGCGGCAATGTCGAGACGATTTTTGGTGGAGCATCCTGAACGGAAGCGACTGGACAAGGAGCCGGGAGACGATGGCGGTACTGGTGCTGTTACAGGGCGGGCAGGCGATTCCACATGATCTGGGCACTGAGGATGTCCTGATAGGTCGTCATCCCGAATGCGGTGTTCAGTTGGAATCCAACGCGGTTTCACGTCGGCATGCCCGAGTATTCGTCGCAGGCGGTGGCTATGCGATCGAGGATCTCGGCAGCGGCAACGGGACGTTCGTCAATGGTCAGCAGATCGAAGGGCCGACCCAGCTGAAGCCACAGGACCGGATCAAGCTCGGACCGGTGTTGATGCGGTTCGAAGAGAGTCAAAGTGGCGAGGCGAATGCCGCGCAAGACATCGCCTCGACGATGGTGGGAGTTTCCCTGGATGACGACGATGCCACGATCATGGCGTCGGTGGATATCGGTGGCGGGTTCGGCGCGCTGAGTGTGAAGCCGGAAGAGAAGCTCAAGGGGGTGCTTGAGATCAGCCGGGCACTGGCCGGGTCGGTCGATGTCGAGTCGTTGTTGCCGAAGGTGCTTGACACGTTGTTCGGGATATTCAACCAGGCCGACCGGGGCTGTATCCTGCTGAAGGAGCCCGAGAGCGGCGAACTGGTGCCCAGGGCGATGAAGCACCGTCGGGAATCAGAAGACGCCACGGTGACCCTCAGTCGCACCATCGTCAGCAAGGTGATCGAAGACAAGGCCGGCCTGCTCTCTGCCGACGCCTCCAGCGACACCCAGTTCTCCGCCAGCGAATCGATCTCGAACCTCTCGATCCGCTCGATGATGTGCGTCCCGATGTTGGGGATCGACGGCGAGGTTGCCGGCGTGATCAACCTGGATACCCAGAACCCGGTCAACCAGTTCAACAACGACGACCTCGAACTGCTGCAGGCCGTCGCAGGGCAGGCGGCCTTGAGCTACGAGTCGGCACGGCTGGCCTCGGCCTTTATGGCCAAGCAGAAGCAGGACAGCGAACTGGACATCGCCCGTGGAGTCCAGGTGGCTTTGCTGCCGGAGGAACTGCCCGAGGTCGAGGGGTACTCGTTTTTTGCGTCCTATGATGCCGCCCAGGCGGTCGGCGGCGACTACTACGATGCGATGATGCTGAGCGACGGCAAGATCTGCCTCGCTTTCGGCGACGTGGCAGGAAAGGGCGTGCCGGGGGCACTGATCATGTCACGGATCTCCAGCTGCGTTCAGAATACGATGTCGTTCAGGCCGTCGATCGAGGAGGCGGTGGCTGCAATCAACAACCACATGTGCGCCAACGCCGTCGAGGGGCGATTCGTGACTTTTGTCCTGGTCATCATCGATCCCGTGGCTCACCAATTGACCCTGGTCAATGCCGGTCACATGTCTCCGATGATCCTGACCACGGATGGACGGATCGAAGAGTTCGACGAGGAAAGCGTGGGATTGCCGATCGGGGTGATGGAGGACTACCCATTCGAGGTCGTCGAACGGTCGATCGGTGCGGGGGAGATCTTCGTGATCTTCACCGATGGAGTCGACGAGGCGATGAACCCTGCCGGAGACCTGTACACGCTCGAACGGATGCGGAACTTCCTGCAGGCGGGATCTCGCCAGGCCGATGAACTCGGCCGCAGTTTGCTGGCCGATGTTCGTGCCTTCGCCGACGGACGCGATCAGAACGACGATATCACGATCATGACCTTCGGACGAGATGCCTTGGCCTAGAGCGTGATCTCACACGGGGCGGCCACCTTGCGGTAGCCCAGGCTCCGCATCACCTCGAGCACCTCGCTCCAGGTCGGAAACTGGCGACCGCTGCGACGCTTGTAGTCGTCCATCGCCGTCATGAACTCGATCTCCTCATGATCGTAGTCACGCTCGCAGGTCGTCGGATCGATGTGACGCCGGCGCTCCACCTTCTTTCGTCCACGGCTGGCGGACAGATCGTGCTTCGAATCGACTCGGTGGGTTTCCTGCGGGGTGCGTTCGGAGGTCGTCATGGGGAGAGATCCGCTGAGTACGGGAGGGAAGCGGCCCGGGAGCCGGACCGACGGGGCGCCCTGCATGGATCGACCGTACGCGGCGGGAAACTGTAGCCGGGCGGTCCGTTTCGCGGCTGTAGCAGCCGGGCGATGTCGACGGGTTCGGGCGGTCGTGCGGGTTATAGGAAACCGACCACCGAGCGGGCGCCGTGCCTACTTCTGGATGCACTCGCGTGCGACCTGGCGGGAATACCGCCATGCGTGTCGCAGAGTGATCAGGCGGCTCTCGAGTTGCTCTTCGGTGTAGTACCGACCCGATTCACTGCGAGGCAACCCGGCGATCTCTATGGTCAGCGGGAGCAGGTCCAAGAACTCGCGGTAGCGCCGCTGCTGTTCGTTCGCGTCAGTCACGGAAGACTTTCTGGGGACGTGGTCCGGGTGGTAAAACCGCGGCGGGACGACGGTGGAGTTGCGTGATGGACCCGGCCCGGGACTTATTGACCACGCGCCGACGGTCGACGGTGCATGTACTGCTTGATGATGTCCTCGGCCATGTTGGACGAGTTTTCGTCCTCCGAACCCTTCGATTCCCCGTCCTCGGACGACTCTTCGGTTTTCGGGGCGGGCTCGGGATCCTTGGCTCCGGTGGTCGCCGGATCCGGCAGGGTCACATCGGGAATGTTTTCGGCAGGAGCCGCCTGATCGGCAACCGGTGGTGCCGGCTGGGGCACTTCCACCGCAGGCTGGGGTGCGAAACCGGGCGGCATCATGCCGGGTTGGCCGACAAATGGCATCTGTTGCTGCATCGCCAACTGCTGCTGCATCGCCAGATGCTGCTGCATCGCAAGTTGCTGCTGCTGCTGCTGTTGCTGCTGCTGATGCTGCTGCATCGCCATCTGCTGCTGCATTGCCATCTGCTGCTGCAACTGTTGTTGCTGCAATTCGTGCTGTTGTTGCTGGCTGGGGATGACAGTCGTGTCGTCGGTGAGCATAGCGGTGTTGGAGGCATCATCGATGGCAGCGATCGCGTCGGCCGGCAAATCGATCATCGTGTCGCTCGACAAGGGCGCCCCCTCCGGCTCACTCAACACGTCATCGCCGCCAGCATCCGCATCGGGCGGGGATTCTGCTTCTGCCTCAACCGGTTCGTCGGTCCCAGTTGCGGCCGTCTCCGGTTCGGACGCCTCGTCCACTTCGCTGAGCAACACCTCGAATTCCAGCGGACCGACCGTGACCCGGTCTCCCTGTTCAAGGCGGGTCTGGCCGGTGATGAGCTCCCCGTTGACTTCCGTCCCGTTGGTGCTGCCGAGGTCCCGCACTCGCAGACAGAATGCATCAAGGGTGAAGCAGCAATGATGGCGACTGATCGATTCGCTGTTGGGCCGAAGGTGGCAGTCCTGCTCGCGACCGATCAGGAACTTTCGATCGACCTCCAACTGGATCAACTTGCCGTCGTGTCGGCCGCCAACGGACTTCAATTCAGCTCGCAACATCGAAACCGTTCCCCACAATCCCAATGCCTGACAGCAGGCTTCTCAGTCTCTGGCTCAGCCAATCCCGTGCAATTCGTCTCGGGTCTGTTTTGTTCAATTGTCGCGTGGAGGAAGAATCGCGAATGAAACTGAGAATTACCGGGTCACGTGCCACAGACGCCTACCGAACACAGGCCGCCACCGAAGCAGACCGGGAACAACTGGATCGTCGTGAAAACGCGGAGAAATAGGCGGGAACGATGTTAAACCCCGCGCCTGCATGCTACTCGGATCGTCAAAGGAAGTCAACGACTTTGATAATCCGCGATTGGTTTTGGTCGTCCAATTGTCTGCCGCGTTCCTACGATCGAAACGTTGAGGAGAGTCGAGCAGCGTGTCCGGATTGAGGGTCGTCGGGTTGACCGGCACGTTGGCGAATTTCTCGCGATTCCACGTTGCTGATTGGTTTGTGGGCGAATTGCCATCCGAGCGATTCTGCAATTGCCCGTGCCATCAAATCGGGGAAATCTCCGGGGAGAACAAGTTCTGGGACGAGATCTTCCAGTCCCAAAAACTCGGGTGCATGCGGCGAATTGCGGAGCAACAAACTGCCGTGTTGCAGGACGGCGCCTCGTCGGCGTCGCTGGGCACTGCCAATCACCTTGTGTTTCCCACAGACGACATCCTCGGCTGCAGAACGTGCAAAGCACAGTGCTGGCTTGCCCGCGTCATCCACAACTCCTCTGAGCCCCAGACCGGCGATCGTACCGCCAGCCAGTGTGACCAGCTGGTCGACGAGGGCCAGGTGGACCAGCTCATAGAGATCGGTTCTGGAGCTGCTGTTGGGGTCACTGGCCGGGACGACACAGGAATAAGTCCACTCGTGGTGGTGGACGATGGCCCCGCCCCCGGAGAGTCGTTGGACATTGTCGAGTCCGACGATGTGCGGATTTGCGTTGAGAGCGTCGGTTTGCTGGAAATAGCCCAGGGACACGGTGGGACGAGACCATGCGTAGACGCGAACGGTGGGCTGTCCACTGTGGAGGACCGAATCGAGAAGCCACTCGTCGCACGCCATGTTCCAGTGGCCGGGATGAGCGGTTCCGGTTTCGACGATCCGACAGGTTGTCGATCGGGTGACCATCAGGCGTTGCGGTCGGCGTCATCATCCGGCGACCAGGACAGTATCGGTTGCCGGGCGGCCTGGACGTCGTTAGGACGGCTGACGGGTGTCTCGTGAGGCGCCTGGCGGAGAAAATCGACGTCCTCCTCGGCAATCTCGTGCAACGCGGCTGCGAACGCATCGAGCGTCGCCTTCGATTCGGTTTCTGTCGGTTCGATCATCATCGCCTCGAGGACCACCAGGGGAAAATAGATGGTCGGCGCGTGGAAACCGAAGTCGAGCAGCCGCTTGGCGATGTCCATGGCCGAGATGCCGCGTTGGTCCTTCAAGTTCGACGCCGAGGCGACGAATTCGTGCATGCAGTATTCGCCGAAGGGTGCCGGCAACAGATCGGCAAGCAGGGCCTGGAGGTAGTTGGCATTGAGTACCGCATGACGGGCGGCATCGCGGACACCCTCCCGTCCCAGCGTGCGCAGGTAACAGTAGCCTCGCAGCAGGATGCCGACGTTGCCGAAGTGACTGCGGACCCGGCCGATCGATCGGATCGGCGTTTCGAGATCGAAGTGGGGTTGGCCGTCATCATCGGTGGTGCGAGTGACGACCGGGCCGGGGAGAAACTCGGCGAGTTCGCTGCGGACAGCGATCGGTCCGGCTCCGGGGCCACCTGCACCGTGCGGGCCGGTGAACGTCTTGTGGACATTGAAGTGCATCATGTCACCACCAAAGTCACCGGGACGGGTGATCCCCATGATCGCGTTCATGTTCGCCCCGTCGATGTAGACCAGTCCACCCACATCGTGGACCTTGGCCGCGATCGACTCGATCTGGGTCTCGAACAGTCCCAGGGTGTTGGGGTTGGTGATCATGAACACGGCCGTCTGCTCATCGAGGCGGGCTTCGAGTTCGGCGAGATCGACGAGTCCGCCGGCGGTGTTCTCAAGTTGCACACATTCGAAGCCGGCGATCGCTGCACTGGCCGGGTTGGTTCCGTGGGCGCTGGAGGGGAAGATCACCCGGGTGCGGGTTTCACCCCGTGAACGAAACCAGGCCGAGGCCACCAACAACGCGGACAGTTCGCCCTGGGCACCGGCGGCCGGCTGCAGCGAGACCGCCGGCAAACCGGCGATTTCGGCGAGCATCTCCTGCATGTCGTGCAGCAGTCGCAGCATTCCCTGCTGGTCACAGATTCTCTGGTAAGGGTGCAGGTCGACCATGCCCGGCAACCGTGACAGTCGCTCGTGCCGTTTGGGGTTGTACTTCATCGTACAACTGCCCAGCGGATAGAAATGGGTGTCGACGGACATGTTGAGGGTCGAGAGGTTGAGGAAGTGGCGGATCACGTCCGGCTCGGTCAATTCCGGTAAGCGGCCGTCCTGGTTGTCACGGCGAAAGGAGGCCGGGATCATCTCGTCGAGCGGCTGCTCTGGAACATCGGAGTGCGGAAAGCGAGCCGCGCGACGTCCCGGCTGGGAGAGATCGAAGAGCAACTCGGTCGCGAGTGTATTGCGCATGGTGCTCAGGCGGGCTTGGTGAGTGTTTCGGGGGTTGCGGAATCTGTGGGTGTCGCAGCCAGCGACTCGACCAGTCGGTCGATTTCATCTCGAGTGCGTTGTTCGGTCACGGCCACCAGAAGTGTCTGGTCGGCGGCCTCGCCGAGTGATTCCCGAAGCCGGGGAAACCGTCCGAGTGCGGGACCGAGGTCGAAGCCGGCGGCGGCGGCGCGGTTGATCACGTCGGTGGCATCACCCTGGTGTCTCAACGTGAATTCCTTGAAGAACGGTCGCGAGAACATCAGTTCGAAGCCGGGCAGTTCACCGAGTCTCTCGGCCGCGTAGTGGGCCTTGCGGCAGCAGAGTTCGGCGACGTCCACCAGCCCCTGGCGGCCCAGCAGCGACAGGTAAACGGTGGCCCGCACGGCGAGCAGGCCCTGGTTGGTGCAGATATTCGACGTTGCCTTCTCACGACGGATATGCTGTTCGCGGGCCTGGAGGTTGAGCACGAAGCAGCGTTGGCCGTGGCGATCGACGGTCTGTCCGATCAATCGGCCGGGCATCTGGCGTACGTGGTCGTGGCGGCAGGCGAGGATGCCCAGGAACGGGCCTCCGTACTGAGCCGGGATGCCCAGCGACTGCCCCTCGGCCACTGCGATGTCGGCACCGCATGCGGCAGGAGTCTTGAGCAGTCCGAGGCTCAGCGGATCGAAGCTGACGACGGCCAGTGCGCCGACCTCATGAGCCGCTCGGCAGAGCGGTTCGAGTTCCTCCAGGGCCCCGAAGACGTTGGGGTGCTGGATGACCAGGCAGGCGGTTTCTTCGTCGAGCGAGTCGGCTACGATGTCGACGTCGGCCGCCCCGTCCGGGGTGGCGATGACGTCGAGTTGGCACGAGAGGTGCCCGAGATAGGTTTCGAGAATCTGCTGAAATTCGGGGTGTAGCGATCCGAGCACCACGACCCGGTTGTGCCGCTTGGTGACCCGCATCGCCATGAAGACCGCTTCGCTGACCGCGGTGCCGCCTTCGTAGAGGCTGGCGTTGGAGACGTCCATTCCGGTCAGTTGGCAGACCAGTGTCTGGAACTCGAAGAATGTCTGCAGGCTGCCCTGGCTGGCCTCTGCCTGGTACGGGGTGTACGCGGTATAGAACTCACCCCGTGAGGCGACCTCGTCGACAGCGGCCGGGATGAAGTGGTCGTAGACTCCCCCGCCCATCAGGCAGACCCGCGAGGAACTGCCGTGGTTGGCCGCGGCGAGTTCGCGAAGATGCGCTTCGAGTTCGGGCTCGGACAAACCGGCGGGCAGATCGAGCAGTCCGTCGACCTGCAGATGATCGGGAACCTGTTCGAAGAGTTCGTCGATCGACTCGGCGCCGATCACTTCGAGCATCGAACGGACGTCATCGGGGGTGTTGAATAGGTAGGCCACGAGGCATCTCGCTCGGAATTCGACGTGAACCGTGCCAGCCGTCAGTGCCCGGCCGATTGACAGTGATTGCGGTAGGCGGTTTCGTCGAGCAGGGCATCGGCGGCCGAGATGTCGGTGACGGCCAGGCGGATCATCCAGCCTCGTCCGAAGGGGTCTTCACCCAACGCGTCGAGATCGTCCGGCAGCCCCATGTTGACCTCGGTGACCTCGCCGGCGACCGGTGCGTAGAGGTCGCTGACGGCCTTGACACTCTCGACCTCGCCGAAGACCTCGCCCGCGTCGAGAGTCCGTCCCACCTCGGGCAACTCGACATACACCAGGTCGGTCAGAGCCGCGACGGCGAAATCAGTGATCCCGACAGTGGCGGTTTCGCCGTCGAGATGAAGCCACTCGTGGCTCGTGGAAAACTTCAAGGTGGCCGGGTCCATACGTTGTCCAACTCCGTTTTGCTCGCGTGTGCGTCCTTGTCTGCAATCGGGCCGATCGATGTTTCGATAACTTGGTCCGGCTATTCGGGTGCCGGTGCCGATTGTTTGTGAAACTCGTGTTCGGCGATCTTCTCGACCCGCCGTGCGTGACGCCCGCCTTCGAATTCCGTTTCCAGCCAGATCTCGATCATGCGGTTGACCAGTCGGTCACCGAGCAGATCGGCCGAGAGGCACAGGACGTTCGAGTCGTTGTGCCGTCGGCTCATACCGGCCGTGAGGTCATCGTGGCAGTTGGCCGCCCGGACACCGGTGAACTTGTTGGCGACGATGCACATTCCCATCCCCGTGCCGCAGATCAGGATGCCCCGATCGGCAGTCCCGTCCGAGACGGCTCCGGCAACAGACGCCGCGAAGTCGGGGTAGTCGACGCTCTCGGTCGACGCGGGGCCGTGGTCGAGCCCGTCGTGTCCGAGTTCGGTCAGCAGGGCAAGAACCTTGCCCTTGACGGTGTAACCGCGATGGTCGCTGGCGACGGCAATCTTCATGGTCAACGAGATGATACAGGTATTGGGAGGTGGGACGGGCTGTGGCGGCGGATCACCCGGGCGAGTCGTCGAGCAACTCGTCGATCAGATGCTGGAGATGAGACTGAATCGCTTGGCAACACTCCGCGTACACGGCTGATGACCCTCCGATCGGGTCGTCTATGTCAGCTCCGTTGAAGTTGAGGAGACGGACCCGGGGGGCAGCGTCGGGCCAGGCGCCGAGGATCGAATCGCGGTGTGCTTGCGTCATCGTGACCAGGTGGTCCGCCTGGACCGCCAACCCGGCGGTCAGCGGCTGGCTGACGTGCGAAGCGAAATCGATTCCCCTTTCCCTGAGACTCTCGGCCGCTTCCGGACTGATCGGGCTTCCCCCGTAGGCGGCCACGCCGGCCGAACCCACCAGGAAACCCCGGTCCACCAGCTCCTCGTCCCGGCATTGTAACCGCTCGGACAGCATTTTGCGAAACAACGCCTCGGCCATCGGCGATCGGCAGGTGTTGCCCGTGCAGATGAAGACCACCGCTTGGCAGGCCATCCGCGCCACCGTTGCGGCTCCGACCGCACCCTCGTGGGTCACTTCCCACCTGTCCCCTCGGATCCGGATCGTCGTGTCCCCCCCGGCGAACTTCGCGGGGCCGGCCTGGAGGATCAGCGAGGCGGAATCGTACGAGCCGGGGGACGGATCACCGGCTTCCGTCAGGTCCAGCGGCCGGGCCAGCAGCAGGGTTTCGGCGAGATCGATCAGTCCGCGAGGCACCTCGTGCGCGGGGACTCGCACCGGCAGTCGCTGGCAATCTGTTACCCGGTTCCACCACGTCGCGGAGCAGCTCTCCGGAGGCGTGGTTCCCGGGGCGAGGTCCATCACGACGGGGGCCGGCCAGCAGCGACGCGCCAGCCGTTGAACCAATTCGCCGGGATCTCCAGGATGTGCCGCCAGTCGCAGCAGGCTCCCGGCATCCGGACCCAGGATCACCAGATCGGGTTGCTCATCGGAGCCACCGGGTCGGTCGACGTGATCCGCCGGCGTCAGCAGAGATTCGGCAGCGGTGGGCTGAGAAATTGCACCGACCAGGTGGTATCCGGCCTCGTCGGGGACCACCACCAGTTGGCCGTCGCCGATCATCTCGGCTGCCCGGGTGACCGCCCGGGCCACCGCCTGCTCGTCATCACCGCGGATATCGAACACCTCGGCCATCAACTCACCTGTCCCCGGTGACTGTCTCAGTCGGCGTAGCGCTCGCGGCTCCAGTCACAGGCCAACTCGACCAGCGTCTCAAGCGTGTGGCGGTTGGAACTGCAGGCGACAATGCCCGGCAGCCGTAACATGTCGGCCCGTTCGTCCATCCACAACTCGTCAAAGTGAACGCTTTGCCCGTCGTGGACCCAGACCGCGTCGCCCCCGAGGATTCTGGCGATCTGCAGCGACACCGGAAAGTCGTAGATGTTGGGAGAGTGGATCAACGAACCACCGAAGCGACCGTCGGCCAGAAGCGGATAGATGCTGCCGGGCATGTCGTCGGGAGCCACCCCCTCGAGTCCCCTCGCGGTGACGTCCTCGGCCCGTGCGGAATCGTGTTGCTGAAATCCAATCAGGTAGATCCGCGATGAGTCGGGGCGGGTGGCGGGGTCGACCGGTGTGATCGCATCGAGCACCTCGCGAGCGGTTCGCAGCGGGTCGTCCGGACCACAACGAATCGTCTCTTCGATGGCCTCGACCCAGGTGCCCGCCGGTCCCATTTCGGGGAGGTAGACCAACGAGTAGTGCAGCGTGTCGCGGGTCCGCAGCGAGAGCATCACCGCGTAGCCGTCGCCGGTCTGATCGCGGTACTGCCGGGTGCCGTCGATCGGGTCCAGCGCGATTGTCCAGGCCGCGTCGTCGGCGAACAGGTGCAGATCGCCGTTCTCTTCCTCGGCTTCGATTCTCGCTTCCCGAAACACCGGGTCGCGATCCCGCAACGCTCCCACCAACAGCTCCTGGACACCGATGTCGGCCAGGGTCAACGCGTCGGTCAGGTGGCTTCCGGAGGTCTTGCCCGGCAGCGAGATATTGAAACCGCGGATGCGCCGGGCCAGGGCACCACCCCAGCGGAGCACTTCGGGCATTTCTCGCGACAGGGCCGAGGTGAGATCGCCGAGTTTCATCGTGAAACGAGCCTAACGCATTGCCCGCCATGAGGGAATCGATCGGGTTGGCCGTGCTGTCGAAGATGAGTAGGATGCGGGGAACGAGTCGACGAGGGCCGGGGACTGATGACTTTCGACAACAGGAAACGGTGGAATTGCCGAAAGCTGGTGCCACCAGCGGTGGTGGCGGTGATCGCCGCATCCGCTCTCGTCTCACTCCACGCCGGGCACCCTCATGCGGCTCCGGGCGTGACCAGCCTGACCAACCCGGGGGTCCGTTTTCGTACGACCGAACTGCACCACGCCGTGCTGACCAACGGTGAGGTGACTGCAGTGATCGTCGACAACTCGGCAGTGACCGGTGGCCCGCTGAAGGCCGATCACCGTGCGGGTTACAACGGCGTCGCGCAGCTGACTCACCAGCGACGTTCCGACAACATCTTCAGGGCTCCCTACGCGGGGCTCAACTACGAACATATTCACGACGGGACCCTCGCCGTGTCGCGTGAGAAGTTCGAGCCGCGGGTGTCGCCGATGCAGCTGCGGATCGTCAATCGGAGCACCGTCGAGTTGTACCAGCCACCGACGAAGAACTGGAAGTTGGAGAGTTGTGGGCGGTATCGGCTGCTCGAGGACGGAGCGATCGAGTACACGTTCGAGTGCATCCCTCGTGCCAGGACCTTCCGCCAGGGGTACATCGGATTGTTCTGGGCCAGCTACATCGACCGGCCCGAGGACAAGGCTGTTCACTTCCGAGGTCGGCGGCTGGAGACCGAGGGGGCCGACGAGTGGATCAAGTGGCTGCCACCCTCGCACGGTGTGGCCAGTACGCATCGCCCGGAGGGTGCCCGGTTGCCGCAGGTGGTCAACGGCTTCCCACTGACCCTGGTCAATCACCCCTCGCCATTTGTCTACAAGTCGCCGTGGTACTTCGGCGTCAGCCACGGCATGGCGTTGGCCCAGGTATTCCGCACGAGAGACCGGATCTGGATGGCCCAGTCCCCGACCGGTGGCGGGCCGACCAATCCGGCCTGGGATTTCCAGTGGTTCGTTCCCGATTACCAGGTGAACCAGGCCTACGGATTCGTGATGCGAGCCGTCTACGTGCCCTACGAGAGCCGCGAGCAGATGGCCCGAGTGGTCCGTCCGCACCTCGAAGCGCTCAACCGGTCGCCTGTGCGCGGCGGCCGGCGTGAGTCTCGATCCAGGTGACCAGCCGGTCGGCGACGTCGATCGAGTTGACCCGGGCCAGAGCCCGCCAGCCAGGCACCGCGTTGACTTCGAGCACCATTCGCCGTCCGTCGGAGCTGCTGACCAGGTCGACTCCGGCCAGGCAGGTGCCGGTTGCCTCGGCCGCGCCGCGTGCCAGTTCGATGTCGCGTGGCTCCGGGATCCACGGCTCGGCCGTCCCTCGTTGAGAGATGTTGGTGCGAAAGTCCTCTCGGGCCCGTCGTCGCATGCCGCCAATCACCTCTCCATCGAGCAGCAGCACGCGGTCATCGTAGCCACCGTGGTCGATGAAGGCCTGCAGGTACAGCACCGCGTCGAGTTGTTCGAGCGTGCGAAAGGTCCTGAGGGCGAGTTCCGGGTCGCTGACTCGCACGATGCCTCGGCCCTCGGCCCCGAAAATCGGCTTGACCACCACGTCTCCACCCAGTGCATCGAACGCCTCCAGGGCCGACTCGGAATTCTCGCAGACCACCGTCGGCGGGACCGGGATGCCGGCCGACAGGAGTCTGGCGGTCGAGAGGTACTTGTCGACGGCGCATTCGATGGCACGCGGCGAGTTGAGGACGGTGACGCCGAGTTGTTCGAGTTGGGCCAGGGCATCCATCCGGAAGACGACCTGTTCCAGAGATCCCGGGGGCATCGTGCGGACGATCACCGCGTCGGCTCCGGCCAGGTTGCCGTCGGCGTCTCGAACGGCTTCACCGCATCCCTCGACTCCATCAGTGGCCAGCGTGCCGATGATCCGGGGAAAGCGGATCCCCAGGCATTCGTGCCCCCGTTGCCTGGCGGCGCGGGACAGATCCTGGAGATACCAACTGCCGGGATTGCTGAGGACGGCGATCTGCACGCGTTGGATGTCCTGAATGTGAATCCGCCGGCAGCAGTGGCAACCGAGTCAGATCCCGAAACTCTCGCAGAGGATCTCGGGGGTGACCTGGCCGAAGGCGTGCACCCGACCCGTGTCGACGTTGAAGAAACGTATCACGGCCGGGCTGAACAGGTGAGGGTCGATCTGGTAGAAGTCGTGCCCGGCGTCGGCGAAGATCTCCAGGAACGGTCGACCGTGAGCATCGGAGGCCGATGAGGGAACACGGGGACCGATCTCGGCCAACGAATCGTCGTCGCCGGTGACCCACAACGTGACCGTGCCCCCGTAGAGAATCGCGTCGTTGGTCCTGCCGATGCCGGCCAGGTCGTCGGCAGCCACCGGTGGCAGCGGTGCACAACCGAATCCCGAGACGATCCGCGAGACGTTGAATTCCAGCTCGTGCAGCTTGTGCAATGCCGTCTCGACGCTGCGAGCCACGACCTGGACGGTTCCGGCCTGGCTGGCGGTGGGGGCGACCGCCAGCACGGTTTGACCAGGACCCACCCCGGTCTGTTCGGCGATCGCTTCGATCACCGATTCGTCGGGCAGCCCACCGCTTTCGATGACCCCCACGCAGACATCGGGAGCCTCTGTTCCACCGATGTTCCCGTAGAGTTCCTCTCGGCCCGCAGCCGCCCGCATGGGGCCCGAGCCCATTCCGAAGTAGTCGCCGACGGTGATCTTCCAGCCGGCGTACTGGCTCGCCAGGCAGGCCATCACGGGTGTGTCGGTGGCGACCTCAACGGTTGGCCAGCAGTCGGTCGGCAGCGAGCCCCCGGTGATCGTGACACGGCCCCGGTCGGCCAGGCACAACCGCGACAGGTCCAGGCCGGCTTCGAGTCCACCCGGGACATCGACTCCAAGATCGAGCACGATGCCGCCGTTGTCCAGCGTGTGAGCGGCTCCACCGAGATCATCGATCCGGTCGCGGATCGTCTCGGCCAGTCTCCACGCGCGGGCATTGAGCAGTCCGCCGGTGTCGGTCACGGCGAGTTGTCCCCGTTGGCCGAAGTCTCTCGGCCCGCCTTCGCCTTGGCATCGGTCTTGATGTAGGACGGCAGGCCCCGTGGCTGGAACCTCATCCGGATCGGCCCCTGGCAGCACTCGCACCGTTTGATCTCGTACATCGGGATCGAGCAGATGTCGCACCAGTAGTCGAAGTACCGCCTGACGGATTTCTTCTGACGCTTGTCCGTGCGGTCGACGGTGAAGACCATCAGCACCTGGAGGTAGGGGATGCCGCGGCGGCGGTAACCGACCAGTTCGACCGGCCGGTTTCTCAGCCGCTTGTCCTGGTAGAAGGCCCGACCCCGCCAATCGGGAACGATCGGGATCAACTCGCCGCCGGGTGTCTCGAGCACCACCTGCTTGGCGAACTCGTCGGTGCTCTTGACCCCGCGTCGCTTCAACGCGTCGCTGAGCATCACGACCCGTCCGGCGAACAGTTCTCTCTTGATCCCCCCGGGGGGCTTGCTCACCTTCTTGGCAGCCGGTTTCGGCGGTTTTGCCTCCGCGGTGGCCACACCGCAAAGTCCGAGGACGAACGGTACAAGAAGGAGGATGCGGGCCGGGTGGATCACGAGCCTACTCCGGGGAACGACCGATCGCGATGAACCGCAGGTTGACGACCGCCTTGGCCTTGGACTTCGTCTTGGCGGCGGCTGGGACGGTGAGGATCCAGAAGTCATGGTCCTCGTCGTGCGTCACTGCAGCGGTCTTGATCGGTTTCTTTCCCCCCGGCAGCATCGAGAAGATGGCCGGGTGTGCCGCTCCGGCCGACTTGGCGCTTTTTGCCGACAGGTCTTCGAAGCCGAAGATCGGCTTGGGGTCCTGGTCGATCTTGGCGGGCAGCGCGAGCAGGAAGTCGGCCAACTCGCTGGTCCCCACGTGGTTGCCGTCTTCGGGCTGCTGGCCGTACCTCAGCGTGTAGACGCCGGGCTTGAGCTCCTGGCCGCGGAAATCCGTGTAGCCGGTCTTGCCGTGGACCTGGAGCAGTCCGACGAGTTGTCCGGCGGTGAAGGGGTACTTGACCGACAGGGTCGGCTTGAACTTGTCGCGGATCGGCACGTCCTTGACCAGCCAGACACTGCAGACGGGGCCCTTGGGGCTGGAGATCTGGTATCCGGCCTTGTCGATCAGGCTGGCGATCTTCCCGGCGACGCCCTTGGGCAGCGCCTTGGTGCGGACGAGCTTGTGGGCCGGTGCGGCGGCTGTTGCCAGCAGGATTCCGGATGAGATCAGAACGACAGCGGGAACCAGGACGGCGGAGAGGATGGGGCGTTTCATCTGGTGAGGCTCCAGCGGGATCGGCGGAACGGATGTCAGGTGGTGGTTGAGATTCGGACGGCCACGGTCATTGTAGTCGGTCTCCGGGCAGGAGTCATTGGCGACCGGTGGTCATTGATCACCGGCCTGGTCACCGGTGCGACAAATCAGAAACAGGCGGGAGTCGGCGACCGGGCCGAATCCCGCCTGTTGTTCGAAGCCGCGGCGTTTAGCGACGGAAGGTTGCCAGGAACGCGCTACGGGTGCCGAAGTTGGTGAACCGCCGGTTCAGGCCCTTGCCCTGGTAGGAGACCTTGAGGCTGAAGGCGGGGCTGAAGTTCTCGACCTTTGTCAACGGCTGGTAGTAGACCACCTCGTTGGTGCAGACACAGTCACTCTTCTTCAGCGCCCGGGTCGTGATCTCGGCGATCTTGCCAGCCTTGAACCGGGCCTGCTTGGTCAGGTGGTTGTTCTTCAACTCGATCGGAGCCCGTTGGACCTTGACCACGTGCTTGGTGTAGGTCTTGGCGGTGTCCTTGACGAAATCGACCAGCGCGGCGAACTGTTCCGGAGTGGCCTTCTGGTCGATCAGGATCACGGCGTTCATCTTGCCGGCCCGCATGGGGAAGATCCCGTCAAATCCGATGGTGCTCTCGGCGGTGACGATCACCGCGGCACCGAGGCCGTCGACGTTGACGCCCTTCCACTGTCCCTTGTCGATCTTCCAGGCCATCAGGGCTTCCTTGCCGGCCAGTCCCATCTCGGCGTTAGCGAAACAGGGGCCGGTGTAGACGTTGCAGGTGCGGGCTTCGAGGTATTCGCCCGAGATGTTCGCGGCCCGCGCGGTGGCGGCGAACACGAGAAGCAGGGCGAGAACCAGGCTGAGTTGACGCATGTCTGAGATCCTCCAGAACACCTTGTTTCAGGCAGATTGGTCGTAAACCGGTCCCACGATTCTCCCACGGGTCGTCGACCTCGTCAACGTGATGCCGAGGAAAAACAAGGACCACGGGTACCTTGCACCGGGGGCGGTCGACATGGTGCCGAAACGAAAACACCCCGCCGAACCCGTTGCGGGGTCCGGCGGGGCGCGGGTTTTCGCGTCCTTGGTCTTCGGTCCTAGGTGGCCTCGTAGCAGCTGCGGGTGGAGTTCGTGCAGTGTTCCGCATCGCAGAGGCGATCATCGGGTCCGAAGATCGTCTGGGTCTTGCCGCACCAGAAGTTTCCATCCCCGGTTGCCTTTTCGCCGGGCGGCATCCCGGCGTTGGTGTAGAGCCCCTTGGAGAGGAGCTGTCGGCAGCGGGTGGTCGTGTTGTCGATAACCTGGAGTTCTTCGGACATGGATTACAGAGCTCCTTCCAGCATGTCGGCCGCTGAGAGCACGGCTCGTTTGACGGCCGTCTTGGCCAGTTGCACCTTGTAGGCGTTGTCCCTGAGCGGGGTGGCCTGTGCGACGGCGATCTCACCGGCGCGGCCGGCAGAGACCTCGTCGACCGGCTGGCCGATCAGGCTCTGGGCGGCTTCGTGGGCGACCCACGGCATCGGGGCGACATGCCCCATCACGATGCTCGCTTCACGGACGACTCCTCCGTCGAGGTCGATGGTGGCGGCTGCGGTGGCCAGTGGCCAGTCGAGCCCCTCCATCTGCAGGACCTCGTAGGTCGAGCTGACCCGTCCGGCGGTCGCTGGCAGGCGGACGTGAGAGATCAACTGGCCGGGTTTGAGCACCGAGACACCCTGGATTTCGACCTTGGGCGTCACGAAGAAGTGCTCCAGCGGCAGCCATTCCGACGAATCGGCGTCGGGTCCGATCACTCGCACGTCGGCTCCCCAAGCGATCAGGGCCGGAGCGAATCTCGCGGCACTGACGAACTTGGCCGGACCCTGGTTGCCCAGGATGGCGTGGTAACGGTTGTCGCCGGACGCGACCAGCGATTCTCCGTCTTCGAGTGCCAACAGCCCGTAGCCGTTGCGATAGAACCAGCAGTTGGGCAGGTGACAGAGGTCGCCACCGAGCGTTCCCATCTGCTGGATCTGGATTGCACGGACGCCGTCGACGACGTCGTCCAGCGAACGGTAATCGGCCAGCAGAGGGCTCTCGGAGATTTCCTCGAGAGTCGTCAGCGCCCCGATGACAACGCCGTCGCCGTCGGCGGCGATGCCCCGCATCGATTCGACCTGCTTGATATCGACGACGCGTTGGGGGGCCTGCAGATCCTCCTGCAACAGGGCGATCAGATCGGTTCCCCCGGCCAGCACGGCCGTGTTGGCGTCGTGGTCATTGAGCAGATCCAGAGCTTCGCTCTCGTTCTGCGGTCGTGCATATTCAAAAGGTCTCATGCTTGACCTCCTTTCAGAGCCTCGAGGACTCGCTGAGGAGTCAGCGGCTGGACAGGGACGCGGACGCCGGTCGCGTTGGCGACGGCGTTGGAAATCGCGGCCCCGGTGGAGATGACCGGGGGTTCTCCCAGTCCCACCACGCCCCGCTCGTACTCGCTGTCGGGCTGGTACATGTGGACCATCAGTTTGCCGATGTCACCGATCCGCGGCAGCTTGTAGTTTTCCAGGTCGGCGTTGATGAACCGCCCGGTGCGTTTGTCCATCACGCGTTCCTCGGACAGGGCGTAGGCGATGCCCATGATCAGGCCGCCATAGACCTGGCTGCGAGCGGTCAACTCGTCGATGATCAGTCCACAGTCCTGGACGGCCACCAGTTCGTTGATCCGGACGATTCCGGTTTCGATGTCGACCGAGACGTCGGCCATCTGGACGCCGGCGACGCCCGCGGACGTCAGTCCGTCGTCTTTGGGTCCCTGTCCCTGGACTTCCAGGGGCATCGGGCCCAGCAGGCCACAGGCCTGTTTCCAGGTGCAGACCGACTTGCCGGCCGAGAGGATCTTGCCCCCCTTGGCCGAGAGTGAGTCGGCCTTCACCTTGTACTTGGCGGCGACCAGGTCGTAGATCTTCCACAGCGCCTCGAGTCCGGCACGCCGGTGCGGTCCGGAGACGCCACCGACGGTGATCGAGCCGCCCGACGGGTTGGCCTTCGGATAGCTGTTGTTCCCGAGGTTGACCTTCACGTCGTTGATACCCAGTCCGAATGTTTCGGCGAGGGTGATCGCGATCACGGTGCGGGTGCCGGTGCCCAGGTCCTGGCTGCCCAGGAAGGTCTCGACCGCCCCGTCGGGGTGCACCTTGACGGTGCAGGTCGTGGCCCCGGCCCGGCCGCCCCAGCGGTGCAGGGCCATGCCCAGTCCCCGCTTGACGGACTTGCCGCCGCCCTTGCCATGAGCGTGCCACTTGGCCTTCCAGTCGATCAGCTTCGCACCGATCTTCATCTCCTCGGCGTAGACATCCGGCTTGGGTGTCTTGTCGAGGTTCTTCATGAAGATGTCGTAGCTGTTGGCTCCCATCTTCGCCGCCAGGTCGTCGATCACCGTGTCGGTGACCGCACACAACTGCGGGTGCGGGGGAGCTCGCCAGGCCCGGTTCGGCCCGGTGTTGGTCGAGATGCCCGTCGCCTTGCGGTTGCGGTTGGGGATCCCGTCGAAACAGTAGGGAAGCTGTCCGAGAGAAATCGTGCTGCCGGCGATCCCGCTGGTGCCCCAGTGGTGGCTGTCCCAGACGGTGATGTTGCCTTCGGCATCAGCGGCGATCGTGACCTCGGCGAACCCGCTCGGGCGGGTTCCCCCGATCTTCAACTCGGTGGCCCGGTCGAGCATCAATCGGACCGGCTTGCCGGCCTTCTTGGACAACTGGGCACATTTCACTCCCCACTCATCGGCCGCGAACTTCGACCCGAACCCGCCACCGATGTAGTTGCAGGTGATCGAGACGTTGCTGGCGTCGATTCCCAGCGGGCCGGCGAACTGGCCGCCGGTGCCCGAGACGTTCTGGGTCGAGAGGTGGACTTTGAGCTTGTCGTCGCCGTCCCACTCGCAGTGCGACCCGTGCGTTTCCAGGCACATGTGCGAGATGGTGGCGATGCCGTAGTAGCCCTTGTGGACATGCTTGGCCGCCTTCAGGGCTGCGGCCACGTCGCCCTTCTGGTTGTCACCCAGCGGCTTGGTCCGCTTGCTGGTCGTGGCCCCCGGCAGGTCCTCTTCGTCGACCCAGTGGGGCTTGGCTTCGTAGGTGACCTTGATCGCCCGCACGCCATCCTCGGCCTGCTCGGGCGTGTCGGCGGCGACCGCAGCGACGATCGTTCCGTCCCAGCGGACTTCCTTGCCGGCACCGTTGAAGACTTCCACGGCGCGGACGCCGGGAGTCTTTTCGGCGTCGGCGATGTCGATGCTTTTGACCACCGCGGCACCGCCCTTGAACGTCAACAGCCGCGCGAACAGCGTGCCGGCGGTGTTGATGTCGGCGGCGTACTTGGCGTGGCCGGAGGCCTTCTCGAAGCCGTCGATCCGCTGGTGGTCACCCCCGATCAGGGTGTTGTCCGCACGTTTTTTCCAGGCAACTTTGCGTTCTGCCATGGCTCACTTGCCTCCTTTCGAGATCTCCAGGGCACACATCGTGATGCCTTGGTAGGTGCCGCAGCGGCAGATGTTGCCGCCCAGTCCCTTCTGAATGTCGGCGAGAGACGCCTTGGGGTTCTTGTCGAGGAAGGCCCGGGTGGCGACCACGAAGCCGGGAGTGCAGAAGCCGCACTGCATCGCGTCGTGCTTGACGAATCCGGCGACAACCGCGTCGACCTTCTCGCCCCGTCGCAACGATTCGACCGTGTGAATCTTCTTGTCCTCACACTCGATCGCCAGCCGACTGCCCGCCAGGACCGTCTTGCCGTCGATCAACACCGTGTCGGCGCCGTCGGCGGACCGCTCGTCCACCTCCTTGCAGCCGGTCAGGTTCAGGTTGTTCCGCAGGACGTGCAACAACGTCACCCGCGGCTCGACCTTGACAGTGTGATCCTTGCCGTTGACGTTCAGCGTCACGTTCTGGGCGGCCGCGGCGAAGACGTTGGTCTTCAGGTTTGCGGCCACTGCTTCCTCGGAACCCTGCGTGGCCATCGCGGTGGCGGTGGCGGCCGCAGCCGATCCCTTCAGGAAGTCGCGACGATTGAAGTCAGGCCCGCTGCGATTTTGATCGTCTCGGTCCCGCATGGACTCCAGTCTCCTCAAGATGTATCTAACTGCGGACTCGCTTCCGAGCCGCCCGACAGTGCCACGCATCCTACCGACGGCGATCCGGGTTCTCAAACGTCCGACGAGAAAAAACTCCGCGATCCGAGGTCCTCGTCTCGCACGTCGCTGACGAACATGCAGCCGGGAGCGTGGGTGATGGCAAATGGCACCCGTGCCGACTCGAGCACCGCCTGGGGAGTCACGCCGCAGGCCCAGAAGACCGGCAACTCGTTGTCACCGACCGGCACGGCGTCTCCGTAGTCGGGACGGCCCAGGTCCTCGATTCCCAGCAGTTCGGGGAGTCCCACGTGAACCGGCGATCCGTGGACTTCGGGGAACCGCGAGGTGATCTCCACCGCCCGGACCACGTCGGCCGGCCCGTAGGGCCGCATCGAGACCACCAGTCGGCCTCGGAACACCCCGGCCGGCTCGCATTCGACCGACGTGCGGTACATCGGCACGTTGGTCTCACACGCCTGGTGACGCACTTCCAACCCCCCCTTCAGCAGTGCCGCCTCGAAGGTGAACGAGCAGCCGATCAAGAACCCGACCAGGTCGTCCCGCCAGAAATTGGTCACGTCGGTCGGCTCGTCGATCACCTCTCCGTGTTCCCACACCCGGTAGCGTGGCAGGTCGGTGCGGATGTCGGCGGCCGGGGCGATGCGCGCGGGCACGGCCGCGCCCGGAGCGGTCACGTCCAGCAGCGGACATGGCTTGGGGTTCCGTTGGCAGAACGCCTGGAAGTCCTCGGCCTGGTCGACCGGCAGCACGACCAGGTTGGCCTGGGCAAAGCCGGGAGCCAGTCCGGCCGTGTGGTCGGTCCATGTCCCCGCGCGGCACGCCCCCCGGACTTCCTCGGGGGTCCCCGGCCTTGTTGAGGGTTGGCTGTTCATGCTGAGAGTTTACCGCCGGACGGAACCGTCTCGCGAGGGTGGCTGCTTTCCCCGCGTCGAGATCGAACCTAGGATGTGGTCCGGGCGAGAGCATGGCTGGCGGAAAGGAGCGGGACGGAGAAAATATGGAAGATCAATTCTCAGGCGAGGGATGCGTCGAGTGGATCGGTGGGGCGGGTGAACGCAAAGGAGATGTGGCGGCCAGCAGAGACTGCCGCCTGGAGCCCGGGACCGGAATCGAGGGCGAGCATCACGCGGTGGGGAGTGAAACGCATCGCGAGGTGACGCTGATCCAGCACGAACACCTGGCCGCCGTGGCGGCGCTGACCGGTCGCGATTCGATCGACCCCGCCCTGCTGCGTCGCAACATCGTCGTCAGCGGCATCAACCTGCTGGCTCTTCAGGAGCGGACCTTTCAGCTCGGAGAGGTCGTGCTCGAAGGGGCCGGGCCGTGCGTGCCGTGCGAACGGATGGAGCAGAACCTGGGGCCCGGCGGTTACAACGCCATGAACGGCCACGGGGGAATCTGCGCTCGGGTCGTTGCCGGTGGCACCGTCCGCGTTGGCGACACCGTCAGCGTGCCGACTCGATGACCCGGCTCGACTCGATCCGAACCTCCTCCGTCGGCCGGTCCTGGCCGTCGGTCGCCAACCCGCCGATCGAGAGCAACGTTTGCAGACTCTCGTCGTCGGCTGTCTTGCCGAATGCGGTGTACTGGCGGTCGAGGTGGGGAACACGGTCAAGGCAGAGGAAGAGCTGGCTGCCGGCCGAGTTGGGATCGGCGGTGCGGGCCATCGACATCACGCCCGCCTCGTGCAACCGGTCGTTGAATTCGGCGTCGATCGTGTAACCCGGTCCGCCGGTGCCTGTGCCCTGGGGACAACCGACCTGTGCCATGAAACCGGCGATCACCCGGTGAAAGACGATCCCGTCGTAGTAGCCGATGCTGGTCAGCCCGATGATGTTGCGACAATGGCCGGGTGCGATATCGGGCCAGAGATCCATGGTGATTCGTCCCAGTGTCGTCTGGAATTCGACCTGGTAATCGGTCGTCTCGAAATCGACGCCCACCAGTGCCTGGTCGACTTCTGCTCGGCGGTTCTGGGTCATCGCGGTCTCGCTTGCTGCAAGGGACGTGAGGCGGGCAACGAGGCGTATCGTAGGGGGCCAATTCCGGGTCTGCCAGTCACCTCGCGGTCAACTCAATCTCGACCGCCCGGTTCTCCGACACCACCGCCCCCCGGGGTGAGAATCGTCAGCACGTCGCCGGGCGAGATGTCGAGTTGGACCTTTCCGCCGAGGTCCTGTTCTTCGGATCCGTCGGCCGGCTGCAGCAGGTTCCGGCCGACCTGCCCCGGTTGGCCTCCGTCGAGGCCGAACGGAGCGGCCGGGCCACGTCGTTCCGAGAGGATCGAAACCGACAGTGAACGGAGGAACTCGATGCGACGGACGATCCCGTCACCGCCCCGAAATCGACCACTCCCACCGGACCCGGTGCGGATCGAGAACTCGTGCACCCGCACCGGGTACCGCCGCTCGATCACCTCGACATCGGTCAATCTCGTGTTGGTCATGTGCGTGTGGACCGCATCGGTGCCGTCGGCATCGGGCGTGGCCCCGGCCCCCCCGCAGATGGTCTCGTAGTAACCGAACGTCTCGTCGCCGAACGTCAGATTGTTCATCGTCCCCTGGCTGGCTGCGGCCACACCCAGGGCACCCAGCAGAGTGTCGACCACTCTCTGGCTGGTCTCCACGTTTCCGCCGACCACAGCGGCACTCCTTGAAGGCTCCGACTGCTCGGGCGGGTTCAGCAGGCACTCGGGCAGATGAATGGTGACCGGTTCCAGCACGCCGCTGTTCAGGGGGATGTCCTCGTTGATCAGGCAGCGGAACACGTACAGGCAGGCGGCGGTGACGATGGCACGGTTGGCGTTGAGGTTCGAATCCATGACTTCGCCGGTGCCGGCGAAATCGACCTCGGCCGTGTCTCCGGAGATCGAGATCGACACGCTGATCGGCGAGCCGTTGTCCAACTGGTCGGTGCGGCTGTAGTTCCCGTCGGGAATCGCGGCCAACGCCAGCCTCATTTTCTCCGATGCCGCCCGCTGGATGTGCCTCATGTAGGCCTCGACGACCTCCAGTGAGTACCTCTCGACCAGTCGCCCCAGTTGCACCACTCCACTGTTGTTGGCTGCCACCTGGGCCGAAACATCGGCCAGGTTCTCGGCGACGTTGCGGCTGGGGTGATCGCCCGATGAGAGCATCTCGCGCAGTGCGTCTTCGCGCGAGATTCCCCGGTCGACCAGACGGAAGTTGCGGATCAGCACGCCCTCCTCACCGAGGTTCCTGGAGAACGGCGGCATGCTGCCGGGGACGATGCCGCCGATCTCGGCGTGATGGGCTCGGCTGGCGGTGAAGAACAGCAGTCGACCGTCGTCGACGTGATGGACCGGGGTGACGATCGTCACGTCGGGCAGGTGCGAACCGCCACGGTAGGGGTCGTTGGTGACGAACACGTCTCCCGGGGACATGTCGGGGTTGTCGGCCAGGATTCTCTTGACGGTCTCACTCATCGCACCCAGGTGAACCGGGATGTGCGGGGCGTTGACGACCAGGTCGCCGGCGGCCGAGAAGATAGCGCAGCTGAAATCGAGCCGTTCCTTGACGTTGGTCGAGAAGCTGGTCTTTTGCAGCGTCAGGCCCATCTGTTCGGCGATTGATGCGAAGAGGTTGTTGAAGATCTCGAGCATCACCGGGTCGGCTTCGGTCGACACTTCTGCAACCGCCTGTTGGCCGGCGTCCTGCCGGATCAGCACTTCGTCCCGCTCGGTGATCTCGGCCGAGTATCCCGGTTCGATGACAACCGTGGATGTTGATTCGCAGACGATCGCCGGGCCGTCAATCCGGTCCCCGGGATTCAGGTTCTCGCGGAGAAAGACGTCGGTGTCACAGCCGCGGCCGTCGAAGACGGACGTGGTGGTTTCCGTGGGTTCCGGCGATCGTGGCACGGCGGCAGAGGTCTGCAAGGGCGGGTCGGCCGTGGTGCCGACAACCTCGACTCTCGCTGCGGTGATCTCCAACTGCCGACCGTCGTGGGCGTACCCGTAGAGCTGCTGGTGCAACTGGTGGTACCTGGTGGCGTAATCGCCATCGTCGGGGCAGGGGACCGGGATGACCGCCTCGACTCCCATGTAGCGGATTTCGAGTGTTCGCCGTGGTTTCCCGATCCGTTCGTCAGGAATCCCCTCGGCCCGGACTTCGTCGGTCGTCCCGGTTTCCAGTTCGGCAAAGACTGTCTCGAGGCTGCCGAGTATCTGGTCGTCGTAGGGTCGCAGTACGCTGCGTTCGGCAAACCGTCTCACGTCGGCCAGGCCCATGCCGTAGGCGCTGAGGATCCCGGCGTAGGAGTGCACCAGCACATCACGGATGCCCAGTTCTCTGGCGATCGAACACGCATGCTGGCCACCGGCACCGCCGAAGGTGACCAGTACGTAGTCGGCCGGATCGTAGCCGCGAGCGACCGAGATGTTGCGGATTGCTCGGACCATGTTGGCGATCGCGATCTGCAGGAATCCCTCGGCGAGTTCGGTCGGCGTGTAGCGGCGGCCCATCGGGGACTCGGCGATGCGGTCGCAGAGGGCTTCGAGTCGCATGGCGACCGCTTCGGTGTCGAGCGGGAACGGGAAGCGGTCCGGAAGGATCCGGCCGAGGTGGACGTTGAGGTCGGTGACGGTCAGCGGTCCGCCGCGCCCGTAACAGGCCGGGCCGGGATCGGCGCCGGCACTGGCCGGGCCGACGGCGAGCTTGACGCCGTCGAATTCGCAGATGCTGCCCCCGCCGGCGGCGACCGTCTCGATGGCCAGCATCGGCGAGACGATCCTCACTCCCGCCTTGGTGGTTTCGAATTCCCGCTCGTAACTCCCGTCGTACCGGGAAACGTCCGTGCTGGTGCCGCCCATGTCGAAGCCGATCGAGCGGGCGAATCCGGCACGCTCGGCGACCCGAGAAAAACCGATCACTCCCCCGGCCGGCCCGGACAGGATACTGTCCTTGCCGACAAAACGGTCAGCGTCAACCAGGCCGCCGGCCGAAGTCATGATCTTCAGTGAACTGGAGCCCAGCGAACCACGGAGCCGGGTGACGTACTGGCGGAGGATCGGGTTGAGGTAGGCATCGACCAGCGTGGTGTCGGTGCGGCTGACAATCTTGATCAGCGGTGAGAGCTGGCTCGAACGGCTGACCTCGCTGAAGCCCGCGCTCCGCGCCGCTGCTTCGATCTGCTCCTCGTGATCGCTGTTGGCGAACGAATGCAACAGGCAGATCGCAATCGACTCGATCCCGTCGGCCACGGCCGCCTGGAGTTCTTGCTGGACGTCCTGGAGTTGCGGTGGGGACAACACGTTGCCATCGGCGTCGATACGCTCGTCCACCTCGACGACCCGTTCGAACAGAGGTTCGGGCTTTCGGATCACCAGGTCGAAGAGCCGCGGACGGTCCTGGTTGCCGATCAGGGGGATGTCGGCAAATCCGCGGGTGGTGACCAGCACCGTGCGGGCACCTTCGCGAGTCAAAAGCGCGTTGGTTCCCCGGGTGGTGCCCAGCCTCACCGAAACTTCGGGAATCGGTTCGTCGAGTCGCAGCGAGAGCACATGGCGGATGGCCAGGATCGGAGCTTCTTCGGGAGAAACCAGCTCGTAGGTGGTCCCCGGTCGGATCGAATCGGGCAGCACCTGGTCGATCGTCAATCGACCTGTCAGCACGTCGAAGGCGGTGACGCTGGCTTCCAGCAAGGGATGCCCGTACCGGTCCAGGCACCGCAACGGATACCCCACCCAGAAGTCGGCCGGGTCGGCGGTTCGCGACGAGTCGACCAGGCGGTCGGTGCCCACCACCTGCTGGACCCGTCCCTTGGTGACGGCCGAACTGAGTACCTTCAGCGGGACCAGGTCGTCTTCGGGCGAACAGGCTATGCAGTCGGTGAATGTGCCGCCGACATCAATCCAGAATTCCCACGGCTTCATGGACTCCCTATTTACCGACCCGGTGGCAATTGCGGCAAGCCGCCGACCGTGCCGTTTCCGGTTGCCCGCGATGACGTTCGGCGGCATCATGTGAGAATCGGGCTCGACGATGGAGCGGCAAACCGGGGCGATGAGCACGCAGAGACTGGGTGAAGCGATCAAGAGGCTGCGAGCGGCCTACGGGGTGTCCGGAGCGGGCCCCGCTGGCCAGACGCCGGGACGCTGGACCACCTTGGTCGATGTCGTGGCCGGTGCGGCGAAACCGTCAATCGCCGGTTCGTCTCCTGTTGCACTCGATCGACCCGAACAACTGGTCGACCTGCCGGTTGAAGTCCTGCAGGAATCGCTCAAGACGACCGGTCGGGATCAACGACGCGCCGGAGCATTGCAGGCACTGGCCAACTGGTGGCCGGGAGATGATCCGGACGAGTCGTGGTGCGAGGATCACGAGCGGCGGCGCGCGGAATTGACCGCCATCCGTGGGGTGGGCCACGAACTGGTCGATCGTATCCTGCTGCTGGTGCTCGGGCTCCCCACCATGCCGCTCTCGCGTGCCGCACTGCGCGTCGGTTGCCGACACGGATGGAGCGGACTCGAATTCGAGTACGACGAGTGGCAGCACCTGTTTCAGCAGGCCGCACAATTGGCCGACTCGCCACTGCCGGAGACCTCGTGGCTGATCAACCAGGTCGGGCGGCTCCACTGCGGCAGTCGACCTCGGTGCGACGGCTGTCCCCTGGAACCCTTGTTGCCGGAGGGCGGCCCCTACGAACCGGAGTAGGCAACGCTTGGTTTTTCCGTTCTGGTGATACAACGCATTGAAATGAATTGACTTACGACAACAGCCATGGCCGTGCGTACAGTCCCTACAACCGGAAACAACACCCCTATCTTCCGTGAGTTATCTGTTCTGCCTTCCCTTTTTATTTTGCCTGATCGTCTCCATGGCGCATATGGGGTTGCGGCCTTCGTTTTGCGGGCCGTGTATCCCCGTGGACATACCGGCCCGAGTGGCTGTGGAGACTGGCGATGTCGAGCAATCAATCGCATTGGGACCTGGTGGTCATCGGTGGTGACCGAGTGGGTCACGAGGTGGCTCATGAAGCTGCATCCCGAAGCGCCCGCGTGATGCTGGTGGTCCCCGGAACAGGGAGCCAGCCAGCGGTGGGCAACGACCAGGTTCGTGTCATGATGGGCCTGCCGCGATTCGTGTCGGGTGGTGTCCTGGAAGTCACCACTTCTGGGGGGGTCGACCGGTTGTGCGGTGAGACGGTGGTGATCGGGACGGGCAGTCGGCCGTGGTTCCCCTCGTCGTTTGCGGTGGACCAGGATCGGGTGCTCGATTCCGACTCGTTCGAGCGTGCGGCATCCGCCGAACGGGTGGCGGTCGTCGGCGCCGGTCGGGACGGACTGCGAGCGGCCACGTTGCTGTCGACGACCGGAGTGGAAGTGACGCTGTTTGACCGTCGCCATCGCCTGCTGGAGGAATGCGATTCGGAGCTGGTGGACATGATGGTGGAGGAGATCGGAGGTTCGGGCGTCGTGTTGCGGTTGGGCGAGGAAATTGTCGAGCTTGGCCCGACTGTTGATGGTGCGTCCGTGGTTTTGGCCGGTGGCGACCTGGAGAGATTCGACCGGGTGGTGGTGGCAGTCGGTCGCAGCGGGAACACCGACACTCTCGGCTTGGAGTCGGTCGGCCTGGAGACCGACGAACGAGGCCGTCTGTGGTGTGACGATCGATTCGGAACATGGGTCGAGGGCATTCGCGCGGTGGGTTCGGTGATCGGATACCCGAGCTGGCTGCGGCATTCGTTGGACCAGGGCAAGCGGCTGGCCGTCGACGTGTTGTTTTCGGGCGGTTTCGAACGCGGACCGGCAGCCGCGGTGACATCCAGTGGCACCCGTCCCGAGATCCTGCAGGCGGGTCGGACGACCGAGGACCTGATGTCCGAGGGCGTCGACTACGAGGCGGGCCGGGCCGGGTTCGTTCGCGGCGCGACCAATTCCCTGAAATTGCTTTGGACCCGCCGCAGCGGCCGTGTGCTGGGGGTGCATGCGATCGGACCCGGTGTGGCGGGTTCGATCGGACGGGTGGCTGCCGCGATGCGACGGCGGCTGACGGTTGATCGGCTGCTATCGACGTGCGGCGGCGATGAGATGTTGCGTGAGGCGGCAACGTCGATGGTCGGAGTGGAGCCGGAGCAACCAGCTGTGCCCGAGGTGACCCCGTCGGCCTCTCACGAACGTCCCGCCTGGCGGATCGATAGCATCTGAGGTGACCGGTCAGCCACGGGCATCGGCCAGCATTCGTGACAGGTCATCGGCGAGTGGCGATTCGATCGTCAGCGGACGACCGGTGATCGGATGTTCGAACGACAACGACCGGGCATGCAACGCGTGACGCCCGATGGCCGGCCACGGTGGATCCGAGGGCGGTTCGATCAGCAACATCCCGTTCCGGTCGCGTCGAATGTCACCACCGTGGCCGTAGAACGGTTCCCCCAGAAGCGGGTGACCGATCGAGGCGAGGTGGACACGGATCTGGTGGAACCGGCCGGTCAGCGGCCGGGCTTCAACCAGTGACCATCCGTCGAACTTCTCGAGCACGCTGTAGTCGGTTCGGGCCGATCGCGGGTTGATCGCGTCGGGTGCGGCCGAGACGAGGTTGGATTCCGGGTCGGCGACCTTGCCAATTGGGGTGTCGATGGTCCCGTTGTCGTCTGCGGGCCGCCCTTCGACCACCGCGAAATAGACCTTCCGGATGGTCCGTTCCTGGAAGCTGATCGAGAGACGGCGATGAGAGAGATGGTCCTTGGTGGTGACCACGACGCCGGAGGTGTCACGATCCAGGCGATGGACGATGCCGGGCCGCAGCAATCCCGTGGCGGCGGCCGTCTGGTCGAGGTGCCACTGTAGGGCATTGACGAGCGTGTCGGCCCGATCGACCTCGGCCGGGTGGATGATCATCCCGGCCGGCTTGTTGACCGCCACCAGCCACTGGTCCTCGTAGATCACCTCCAGCGGCGTCGGCGTGGCCCTGAGCAACTTGTCGGGCGGTTCGAGCAAACGGACGGTGATCTGCTGACCCGGATAGACCCGTCGCCGGATATCGGCCACCTGGCCGTCGATGCGGACGGCCCCGGCCCGTACCAGTCGGTGAATGCGGAACCGGGTGTGGTTGCGGAGTTCTTGCCCGACGACCGCGTCGATTCGTCGACCGCCAAGGTACTCGGCGACCGGAAAGCGAACTTCCGGCAAGGAGGGCGGTGTGAGCGGGTTTTCGTTCGACATCGAGAATCGCAGCGGGCACAATGACACCAGTTCACGATCATAGCCCGCCCGGGTGGTGGCGTCTCGTGATCGGGAAATACGCGAGGAACGGGAACCAGAGAGGACAGACGGATGTCGGAAGTCAATCGCAGAGGGTTCTTGGCGGGAGCAGCCGCCGGGGTCGCGACCGTCGGCTCGACTCGGCTCCAGGGCGAGTCGAAGAAAGCGGCCGCCAACGAGCGGGTGCGGGTGGGCGTGATCGGAGCCGGCGGACGGGCGTTGTCGCTGAACCGGTCGTTTGCCGAAAACGCCAACGCCGAAATCGTCATCATCGCCGATCTCGATCCTCGCCGACTGCCCCGGGCGGTTGAAGAGGTCTACCGGCGGCAGGGCAAGAAACCGAAGACGACCGGGGACTTCCGCCACCTGATTGACGACAACTCACTGGACGCGATCGTCGTCGGCACCCCCGACCACTGGCACGCGATCCCTTCGATCATGGCCATGCTGGCTGGCAAGGACGTTTACGTCGAGAAGCCCGACAGTCACAACATCGTCGAAGGCATGCGGATGGTCGCGGCGATGAAGAAGCACAAGCGGATCTGCCAGATGGGCTCGCAGCACCGGTCGACCAAGCGGATGCAGACGGCCCTGGCCTACATCAAGACCGGCGCCCTGGGCCGTTGCCTGGTGGCCAAGGCGTGGGAGAGTTCCCGCCAGGGTTCGATCGGGTTTCCCAAGGACAGTCAGGTTCCGGCCGGCGTCAATTACGACATGTGGTGCGGTGCGGCTCCGAAGCGTCCCTTCAACGTCAACCGGTTCCATGGCCGCTGGCGATGGTTCTTCGATTACGGCACCGGTGACCTCGGCAACGACGGTGTGCACCGGATCGACATGGCTGTCGCCGGTCTGCAGGCGGCGATCGAGGCACAGAAAGAGGACCCGCTGGGGCTGCCGACCGGCATCTCGGCCAGCGGTGGCAAGTGGTACTTCAACGACTGCCAGGAATTCCCCGACACGCTGCAGGTCAACTACGAGTACTCGGGCCGTCACCCGAGGATTCTGACCTACGAGATGCGTGTCTGGTGTCCGTACCAGTACCTGGGCGAGTCCGAGGGAGCGGCCGTCTTTGGTGAGAACGGATACGTGGTGCTGGGCAACCGTCGCTGGCGGGCCTACGACCGCAGTGGCCAGGTGGCCGCCGGTGACGGTGACAGCCACGAGAAGCCACACGTCCAGAACTTCATCGACTGCATCAAGAGTCGCAAGAAGCCCTACTGCGATCTCGAGACCGTCGGTCACCCGGCCAGCGTGCTCTGCCATTCCGGAAACATCTCGGCTCGCCTGGGTCGCAAGCTGGTGCTGGACACCAAGACGGAGACATTCGTTGGTGACAAGGAGGCCAACGCGATGCGAGGCCGACCCGAGTGGCGGAAGCCGTGGGTGTTGCCGGAGGTCTAGAGCGAGGCGGCGGGACCGGCACGGGCTCCGGGCAAGAGATCAGTCGTCGATCTCTTCGAGAAGTTCCCTGAGGGTTGCTTCGAGGATCTCGATCCGCCGGATCGCGGCTGCGAGTTGCTGAATGACTGCGGCCGATGAGGCAGAGGCGGCTTGGCGGGTCCGCGGCCTGGTGGTATTCAGGTTCAGGATCCGGGTCGGCACGGCCCGTCCGCGGGTTGTCACCGTCGCCCGACGCGGTGCCGCGGCGACGCTGTTGGGCGAGATCCGGATCGAGCCGCGAATTCTCCGCTCCTCGCCGTCAGCAGTCTGGATTCGCAAGTTGACTTTCTGCCGGCCGTCGGCCGCCAGGCTACGGATCTCCTTCTCGATCTCCCTGAGGTTGGTGACACCATCAATCCGGAGCACCCTGCGTTTTCGACCGCCCCGGCCGGAATTGCCGTTGCCGTTGCCGATGACGAGCGAGCCGATGCGGATGTCATCTCCCTCGGTCGGGATCGGGGTCACCTCGATCTCGACCGGCTTGCCTTCGCGAATCACCTCGAACCGGACCGGTTTCTTCTCCGACCCCGCAGCCCGGGCTGTCTTGGTCAGAAGGTCGGGATCGGTCAGTGGTGTGCCGTCGACCGAGAGGATGACATCGAACCGACGCAACCGCTGTTCCTGGTCGGCCGGCGATTCGGGCAGCACGGCACGGATCATCATGCCCCGGCCGGTTGTCAGACCGAGGTGAGACGCGAGGGCTGGTGGGACTGGGGCGAGCAGCACGCCGATCGGGATGCACGCCACAGTCTTCTGGCCGACGACGTGTTTCTCGATCACCGCCGTTCGATCGACGCGGTCGTCAGTTCCCGGCAATCGTCTCACCCGGATGTTCGAACGGATCCCGGAACCCGCAGACGTCTTGTTCCCCGGCACCGGCGTGCCCGGGATCTCCTGAGAATGGACCGTCGTGGCGAAGCCCGTGAGACACAGCAGGCAACCGAGCATCCGGAACATGACGTGCCCCTTCCCCCAAGCGAACGACGTCGGACGAATGACCGCGAACAACGGACGAGTTTACTGGTTTCCCGGTGCCGGCAACAGGTGGAAACGTCGTTGGATCCGAATTCCGGATGTGCTCGATTCAGCTACCGGCGAGTTGCCGGAGGACGGTGTGGAGGATGCCGCCGTTGCGGTAGTAGTCGATCTCGACCGGCGTATCGATCCGGCAGGTGACGACAAAGTGGACCATCGATCCGTCCGCCCGGGTGGCGGTGACCTCGACGGCCTGTTGGGGCTTGAGGTCATCGGCCAGTGAAATGTCGTAGGACTCGGAGCCGTCGAGGTCGAGCGAGTCTCGACTCTCGCCCTCGCGGAATTGCAGGGGCAGCACGCCCATGCCGACGAGGTTCGAGCGGTGGATCCGTTCGTAGCTGGTGGCGATCACTGCCCGGATGCCAAGCAGGTAGGTGCCCTTGGCGGCCCAGTCGCGGGAGGAGCCGGTGCCGTATTCGGCTCCGGCCAGTACCACCAGCGGCGTGCCGTCGGCCTGGTACTTGACGGCCGCCTCGTAGACGGACATCTGTTCGCCACTGGGCAGATAGGTGGTCATGCCGCCCTCGGTTCCCGGTGCCATCAGGTTCCGGAGCCGGATATTGGCGAAGGTGCCGCGGGTCATCACGCGGTCGTTGCCCCGCCGGCTGCCGTAGCTGTTGAAGTTCTCGGGAGTGACTCCGTTTTCCTGCAGGAACAGTCCTGCCGGTGAGTCAGCGTTGATGGCTCCGGCCGGAGAGATGTGGTCGGTGGTGACGCTGTCGTTGACGCTGACGATCACCCTGGCGGCGTGGATCGACTCGATCGGCGGCGGGTCGACGGGCATGTCGACGAAGAAGGGAGGTTCCTGCACGTAGGTGCTCTGGGCGTCCCAGTCGAACACGTCCCCCTCGGCCTCGGTTATCGCCTGCCACTCCGGTGGCCCGTCGTCGGCCGCTCCGTATCGCTTGATGTACATGTCCGGCGACATCGATCCCGCGACCGCATCGGCGATTTCGTGCTGGGACGGCCAGATCTCGGAGAGCAACACGGGGTTGCCGTCGGCATCGGTACCCAGCGGTTGAGTCGCAAGGTCGATGTCGGTGGTCCCGGCCAGGGCGTAGGCGACCACCAGCGGCGGACTGGCCAAGTAGTTGGCCTTGACCCATGGACTGATGCGACCTTCGAAGTTGCGGTTGCCCGAGAGCACCGCGGCGGCGACCAGGTCACCGGCGGTGATCGCATCGGAGATCGATTCGGGAATCGGGCCACTGTTGCCGATGCAGGTGGTGCACCCGTAGCCGACGGTGTGGAAGCCGAGTTGTTCGAGCGGTTCTGTGAGCCCGGCCTGGTCGAGGTAGTCGGTGACGACACGACTGCCGGGGGCGAGGCTGGTCTTGACCCAGGGCTTGCGGGACAGTCCCCGCGCGACGGCGTTCCGGGCCAGCAGTCCCGCGGCGATCATCACGCTGGGGTTGCTGGTGTTGGTGCAACTGGTGATGGCGGCGATGATCACCGCACCATCGGTGATCGAGGGGTTGTCGCCGTTGAGCGTCACTTCGATTGCCGGTGACGGCTCGGGTTTCTCGAACGTCTCGGCCAGGTCCTTGTGCCACTGAGATTGCATGGAAGCCAGTGTGATCCGGTCCTGGGGCCGCTTGGGGCCGGCCAGCGATGGGACGATGCTGCCCATGTCGAGTTCCAGCGTACTGCTGAAACGCGGGGTGGGGGACTCGGGGGTGCGAAACAGTCCCTGTTCCTTCGTGTAGCGTTCGACCAGGTCGATTGTCTCGGCCGGGCGGCCAGTCCGTTCCATGTACCGCAGTGTCTCGTCGTCGACCGGAAAGAAGCCCATGGTGGCTCCGTACTCCGGAGCCATGTTGGCCAGCGTGGCGCGGTCGGCCAGCGACATCACCTCCAGCCCCTCGCCATGGAATTCGACGAATTTCCCGACCACGCCGTGGGCCCGCAGCATCTGCGTGACGGTCAGCACCAGGTCGGTCGCCGTGGCTCCCTCGGGCAACTGCCCGGTCAGTCGGAACCCGACCACTTCTGGCGTGAGCATGTAGATGGGCTGACCGAGCATCACCGCTTCGGCCTCGATCCCCCCCACACCCCAGCCGACCACGCCCAGGCCGTTGATCATGGTGGTGTGGCTGTCGGTGCCGACCAGGCTGTCGGGGTAGGCCACTCCGTTTTCGACCATCACCACCGTCGCGAGGTACTCGAGGTTGACCTGGTGGACGATCCCGGTTGCCGGCGGGATCACACGGAAGTTGTCGAACGCCTGCTGGCCCCAGCGGAGGAACCCGTAGCGTTCCTGGTTCCGCTGGAATTCCCGTTCGACGTTGTGCGAAAGTGCGTCGATCGACGCGAAGCGGTCAACCTGGACCGAGTGGTCCACGACGAGATCGCAGGGCACCAGGGGGTTGATCTTCCGAGGGTCGCCGTTCATGCGGACCATCGCCGAGCGAAGTGCCGCGAGATCGACGATGGCCGGGACCCCGGTGAAGTCCTGCAGCACCACGCGTCCCGGCTTGAAGGGGATCTCGGCCGGATCAATGCCGTCGGCCGACCAGCCGGCCAGCGTCGTCACGTCATCGGCGGTGACGACGAAGCCGTCGACATTTCTCAGGCAGGCTTCGAGCAGGATGCGGATCGAGTAGGGCAGGGTGTCGATGTCCCCGAGTCCGTCGTCGGCGAGTTGCCTCAGGCGGAAGTACGTCACGTCACCTGAGGCGGTCGAGAGCGTGGCGGAGGCGTTGAAGGGGTTGGCCGAGGTCATTGCGGGGGGACTCCTGTCGTTTCGTCGTGTGGTCAACCCGTGACCAGGTGGGTAGGCTGTCGGCCGTCGGGTGAGTGCGGTCCCGGGTTGATCCGCGGCATCGTGTGAGCCGCACTCATTGTATGGCCTCGTCGAAGCCGGTCAAAGCGGGGGGGGCCGATGGTCGGAAACGAGCCGTGGGAGAGACCGATGAGTCGAGACACGATGAGGGCTTCGTCGAGGTGGTCGGTGGTTGCGACCGTGTTGCTGTCGGTGGCGACGTCCACCGTCGCAGCCGACAAGAAGTCGGTTCCCGCCGACCCGCGGCGGCCGGCGGCGATCACCACCAGCGGTGTGCCGGTGCTGCCGGCCAAATTGGTCGAGCAGATGAGACGCTACCAGAATGTCCGCACCGCTTTCTTTCAGGGATGGTCTCCCGATGGCCAGGGCATGCTGGTTCGTACCCGTTTCGCGAATACCTCGCAATTGCACCGGGTCCGCGTTCCCGGAGGACGCCGTCAACAACTGACGTTTTTCGACGAGCCGGCGACCGGGCGGTTTCTGCCCGGAGACCACCGGGGAGCCCTGGTGTTGTCAATGAGTCGTGGGGGAGACGAGAACTACCAGGTCTACGTGCTGGGGACACACGAGACGGGCCGGTTGCTGCGATTGACCGACGGAAAGTCGCGGAACGTGCTGGGACCGGTTCGCAGCGACGGGTTGTTTGCCATCGTGCACAGCACCCAGCGAAACGGCCGCGACACAGACCTCTTCATTGCCGATCCGCACCGGCCGGGTGAGATGACCCTGCTGTTGAAGACGACCGGAGAATACTGGCGGGCTACCGACTGGTCGCGGGATGGTTCGAACCTGTTGATCAACCACTACGTGTCGATCAACGAGAGTTATCCGGCGGTGCTCGACGTGGCCACCGGCAAGAAGACGCCGATCCCGATTCCCGGGACCCGCCCCGCCTCGCACGGGACATTGGCGTTTGCCCCCGATGGTCAGTGGGCCTACATCACGACAGACACAAACGGCGAATTCCGCCAGTTGGCCCGGGTCAACCTGAAGACGATGGCCTACGAGTTCCTGACCGAGAAACTGCCCTGGAACGTGACCGACGTGGTGGTCGAACCCGAACTGGGGATGGTCGCATTCACGACGAACGAGGACGGAGCCAGTGGATTGTACCTGCTGGTCGGGCGGACCTACCGCCGCTACGCGTTGCCGCTGGGGCTGGTCAGCGGGCTGGAGTTTTCCCCCGACGGCACGCAACTCGGCTTTACGTTTTCACGCCCCGACGCTCCTGCCGACGCCTGGTCGATGCGGTTGCCCGACGGCCGGTTGACCCGATGGACCCACAGCGAGGTGGGCGGTTTGGACGAGGACTCGTTCGTGGTGCCCGAGCGGATCCGCTACAGGACATTCGACGGCCGGCAGATTCCCGCGTACGTGTTCCGACCCGCATCGGCTTCGAAACAGGCTCCGGCACCGGTTCTGGTTCACATTCACGGTGGTCCCGAGAGCCAATACCGCCCGCGGTTCTCGTCCCTGGATCAGTTCTACCTGAACGAACTCGGGCTGGCGGTCGTGCGTCCCAACGTCCGCGGATCGGCCGGCTACGGCAAGACCTATGTCCGGCTGGACAACGGATTGAAACGCGAGGACAGCGTCAAGGACATCGGGGCGGTGTTGGACTGGATTGCGACCCAGCCTGACCTGGACGCCTCGCGAGTGGCCGTCTACGGCGGGTCGTACGGCGGTTACATGGTGCTGGGATCGCTTGTGCACTTCAGCGACCGGCTGAAGTGTGGTGTCGACATCGTGGGGATCGCGAGTTTCGAGTCGTTCCTGAAGAACACCAAGGCGTATCGTCGGGACCTGCGGCGGGCCGAGTACGGAGACGAGCGGAAGCCGGAGTTGTTGGAGTTCTTCCGAAAGATCGATCCGGTGCACAACGCCGGGAGGATCAGGACGAGCCTGTTGGTGGCTCATGGTGTCAACGATCCGCGAGTGCCGTTTTCGGAGGCCAGGCAGATCGTGCCCAAGGTCCGAGCGAATCGGCAGACGGTCTGGACGATCTACGCCGGAAACGAGGGCCACGGGTTCCGCAAGAAGGCCAACCGCGACTACGTGTCGGCGGCGGTGGTGCTGTTCCTGAAACGGCACCTGGTGGGGAGCAACTAGCACCCGGGCCGGATCCGACGGCGTTGGTCGACCGGGCCCCGGGGTCCTCCCCGACCTGGATCGGGGATCTCAGATCAACTCGGGCAACGGCCGGTGGACGTTGTGGTCGATCAGGTAGCGGGGGCGTCCGCTGAAGTCCTCGATCGTGGTGACACTGGTGTCGATACCGATGTTGCGGTACAGCGTCGCAAAGACCTCCTGGAAGTGAACCGGACGATCGACAGCGTGTTCGCCGAGCCGGTTGGTGGATCCGATCAGTTGCCCGGTGTCCATGCCGCCACCGGCGAGCATCGCGCACGAGACCCGCGGCCAGTGGTCGCGACCACCGTTCTTGTTGATTCGTGGCGTGCGTCCGAATTCGCCCCAGACGATCACGGTCGTGTCTTCGTCCATGCCCCGCTCGCGGAGGTCTTCGATCAGCGCCGTCACTCCCTGGTCGAGACGTGGCAGGTGGTCGCGAGCGTTCTCGAAGTTGGTCCCGTGCGGTCGACCGTGCCAGTCCCACCGACCGTAGGCCAGCGTCACGACCCGGACCCCGGCCTCGACCAGCCGCCTGGCGGCCAGCAGGTAGTGGTTGTGCAGCGGCCCGGCGTCGCCGTAGCCGGCCGGTTCATAGGAACCACCGCCATAGCGGGCCAGCGTTTCGGGACGTTCACCGGAGACATCAAGCGCCGCGGCCAGTCGGCTGGAGGTGAGGATGCCAAAGGCCTGTTGCTGGAATGCGTCGAGGCTCTCGACCGACCCGCCGGCGTCTGCGGCGGTCTTGAAGCGATCGAGTCCCTCGAGCAGGCTCTTGCGGTTGTTGAACTTGTCGAGCGTCATGCCGTTGAGCACCAGGTTGTCGGCGCCGTCGGCGTTGGGCAGGAAGGGGGCGTGGGCGGGTCCGGCGAACCCGGCCTGGCCCGGATCCGACCAGGTGCTGCTTTTCATCCGCGGCGAGAGTCCGACGAAGGCGGGAGTGCCCGGGTGCACGGTTCCCTGCAGGCGGGAGACGATCGAGCCGAACGAGGGCCATCCACCGGGGGGCTGGTTGTTGACCCGCTGGCCGGTCATGCACTGGAACGCCGCGTGACGCCCCTCGGAGCCGACCACCGAGCGGATCACCGCCAGGCGGTCCATCATCGCGGCCATTCGGGGCAGGTGCTCACAGATCTGGATACCCGGCACCCGGGTCGAGATCGGCTGGAACTCGCCTCGGACGTCGGCCGGTGCCTGCATCTTCAGGTCGAACATGTCCTGGTGTGGGGGGCCCCCCGAGAGGAAGACCATGATGACCGACTTGTGCGAACTGCTGCCGGAGGCGGCTTCGGCGGCCAGCAACTGAGGCAGGGTGAGTCCCCCGACGGCTCCGACCATCGGCAGGCTGCCGATCTTCAGTACGTCGCGTCGGGTCAGCGTGTCACAGAAGGACCGGGAACCGGGGGATCCAAGGATCGTGAGCATAGCTGGGGTCCGTTGGTCTCGAGGAGACGTCGTGCGGCGACACTATATCACATCGACCGTTGCGATACGAGTCCTGAAATCGCAGCATGGCAGACGAAAAAACCGGCCGGTTCCCGCGGGGGAACCGGCCGGTGTCGTTCATCCGAGGATGATGTGACAAGTCGGTAACCGGCTTAGAATTCGCCGATCACTTCACTGCCTTGCAAGGTTCCCAGCGCACCCCAGACTCCGTAGGGGCTGGGTCCACCAAGGTTGGTGGTGGTCGCATCCACACCCAGACCATTCGTGCCCGGTGTCTGAGTGTTGATCGACTCGTTGACGAACTTCACGCTGCCATCGGCAAAACCGACATGGGAACCGCCGGGATGGTCGCTGCTGACGGAGATCATCGCGTAGTCATTCGGATTGCCGCAGGACGGACTGTTCGGCGGCAAGCAGATGGCGACCGAGTTGAAGTAGGGTGCACCGGCGGCCCAGTATTGAGCCGGGCGGTCAACCTGCGATCCACTGGTGTAATAACCGTTGAGCGCCGTTGATTGGCAGGAAACCGGAGTTGTCGTCTGCGTGGTCGAAACGTGTCCTCTGACATCATTGAGGTTACCCGGGTTGCCCAGGCCACGCTCGGCCATCGCGATCGTGTTGCTCGTTCCATCCTTGAAGTCACGCATCCGCGTACAGAGGCGGTAGGTGAACGGACCACGGTGACGGAAGATGATGCCCGTGCTCGGGTTGATCGACGTGTAGTTGTTGTTGATCGTATCACCAACACTGAACACGTAGCTTCGCTGGGCACTGCCGGACACGTGCCGGACCGGAAGGGTCGAGGACGGACACAGGAACACTTCCAGCTCGGCTGGCGGGTGCGGGAACGTGGCGTTCCGAGGGTAACCACCCTGGTCACCACCGGCCGTCACGCCACCACCGAAGTTCCGAATCCGGTCCCAGAGCGGGGCCTGATCGATGAACGGCATCATCATGGTGACGCCGCTGAGAAATTCGTTCTGCGATCCACCAATGGTGCCGCCACGCAGGGGCGGCCAGTAGTTGAACGCATCGTGATAGTTGGCCAATCCCAGGCCGAACTGCTTGAGGTTGTTCTTGCAGGCCGAGCGGCGAGCCGCTTCGCGTGCCTGTTGAACAGCCGGGAGGAGCAGCGCGACGAGAATCGCGATAATCGCGATCACGACGAGAAGCTCAATGAGAGTAAAACCTCTTTTCTGACGTGTCATGAACCACCTCCGATGACGAAAAAATACAGGCCGAAATCCGGCTGCTGAGATACACCACCATTATTTCCACGGAGACCGGACAATTGCAAACCAAAACAACCGTTTTTTCCGCCTTGAAGCGAGGACTCGATATTGGCATCGTTTGGCACCGCAGTGGCTGGAGAGCCAGGTGAGAGACCGAGCTGGGGGGGCGTGGATCGATCGAACAACCCCCTGTCAGTCTCGTGGGATCTGCTCTCGAGGCGGTTGGGCGGAGCTTGACGCGTCGGGTTGCCACCCTTAGTATCGCCGATTCGTTGAGTTCACCTCTTCCCCGATGCCCAGAGCGAATCGTCGCGAGCCGGTCGACGGCGTGATCAGGATCAGCCCGGCCGAATGGCCGGTTGTTGAAACGTGGCTTGTCGGTGGTAATGGGGTGTCAGGCAACGCGGTACGAGGCGACGATGGCAGTCCCCAAGCGCAGGATCTCCAAGGCTCGAGGCCGGAAACGCCGGACGCATATCCGTGCCCGGTCGGTTCAGGTTGTCGTCTGCAAGGAATGTCATCTCAGCATTCCGTCTCATGCGGTCTGCCCTCGCTGTGGGCATTACGCCCGGTTCAGCCGCCCGGTGGTGCCGTCCGACGATTGAGCGGGACGTCCGAGAGCCGGTTGTAGGAGGAGGGATCGGCGATGCGGATTGCAGTGGACGCGATGGGAGGTGATGCCGCCCCGGGCATCAACGTCGACGGGGCGTTGCTCGCTCTCGGGGATGCGTCCGACCTGTCGATCGATCTCGTCGGCGATCCCGCCGTGTTGGACCCGTTGCTGGATGCGGTGGAGTTCGACGCCGAGCGGCTGCGGGTCGTCGCGGCGTCCGACGTGGTGGGAATGGACGAGAAGCCGACCGAGGCACTGCGTCAGAAACCGGACAGTTCGATCGCGGTGGCCTGGCGGTTGATGGCTTCGCGTGAGGTCGACGCGGTGGTCAGCGCCGGCAACACCGGTGCGGTAGTCGCCGCGGGGCTGAGGACGAAGCTGTTTCTGGCAGGAGTTCGACGGCCGGGGATCGCGGTGACGCTGCCGACGATGCATGGCCGCAGCGTGTTGATCGACGTGGGGGCCAATCCCGCGGCCCGGCCGGGACACCTGTTGCAGTACGCGGTGATGGGGGTGATCTACGCGCGTGAGGTGCTGGGAGTCGAATCTCCCACGGTGGGACTGATGAACATCGGCAGCGAGGACACCAAAGGGAACGCACTGTATCGCGAGACCCACCTGCTGTTGCAGGGTTCGTCACTGGCTGACCGGTACGTCGGCAATGTCGAGGGGCGAGGGTTGTACCAGGGCGAGGCCGATGTGCTCGTCTGCGAGGGATTCGTGGGGAACGTGGTGCTGAAGGTCAGCGAGGGGATGGCCGAGTTCCTGATCCGGGCATTGGCAAACGACGTGTTCGAACACCTTGATGCCGAACGGGGCAAGGCTCTGGAGGCTCTGGAGGCGGCTTCGAAGCAATACAATTACCGGGAACATGGGGGTGCCCCGCTGCTGGGGATCGACGGCGTCTGCATGATCTGTCACGGCTCGAGTGATGCTCGAGCCATCGCCAACGCCCTGCGGGCCGCCACGACGCTCGAGTCTCGCCAGGTCAACATCCAGATCGTCGATGACCTGGCGGCGGCTTCGGGTGAGTCTGCCGAATTGACCGGGGGGGGCCGGCCGTCATGAGCGGGATCGGCTTCCTGTTCCCCGGGCAGGGGGCCCAGCATGTCGGCATGGGCCAGCGGATCTCTGAGGAGTGCCCGGCCTCCGGCGAACTCTACGCCCGTGCCGCCGATGTGCTCGGCTACGATCTCGCGGCCGCGTGCTTCGACGGTCCGCAGCAGGAACTTGATACGACGGTCATCAGTCAACCGGCGATCTTCGTCACCAGCCTGGCGGCCCTGGAGTGGCTGCGGTCGGATCGTTCCGAGTTGTTCGAGGATTGCGGGGGGACGGCGGGACTGAGCCTGGGCGAGTACACGGCTTTGGTGTTCGCCGGCGTGATCGAATTCGAGGATGCGTTGCGCGTCGTCCAGAAGCGGGGCGAGGCGATGCAGGCCGCTTCGGACAAGACCCCCTCGGGAATGGTCAGCCTGCTGTTGATGGAGCCCGAGCGGGTCGAGGCGATTTGTCGCGAGGCGGTCGAGGATGGAGAGGTGTTGCGGATCGCCAATTACCTCTGCCCGGGCAACCTGGTCGTTTCCGGGCACCGGTCGGCCTGCCGGCGGGTGGCCGAGTTGGCCGAGGCGAACGGCGGGCGGGCTGTCGAGTTGCCCGTGGCCGGCGCTTTTCACACGTCGCTGATGGAACCGGCTGACCAGGTGGTGGCCCGGGCACTGGCCGATTGTCCGCTGTCGCCTCCACGAATCCCGGTCATCAGCAATGTCGACGCGGTGCCGCATCAGGATCCCGAGGAGATCCGCGAGTTGCTGGTTCGGCAGGTCAAGAGCCCCGTGCTCTGGGCCGACTCGGTTTCTCGACTGATCTCATCCGGAGTCGACCAGTTCTACGAGATCGGCCCCGGCCGGGTTCTCAGGGGACTGCTCAAGCGGATCGATCGCAAACTCGTCTGCGAGTCGGTCAACGACTCTTAGCCTCTTGGCCGAGACCCGGGTCGGTACAGGATCACGGGTGATTTCCGTTGACGAATTGGCCGGAATTCGCGGTGAAATTCAGCTGGTCCGAATCCTCCCGATTTGGCTTTGCCTGCGCGTGATCGAGCTTCCGGTTCGAAATGCGGCCCACGTCGTTCCGGCTCGTGATATCGTTTACGGTTTACAGTGACATGACCGGGTGGTATATCAACGCCGAGGAGATTGGGCGAGGGATGCGGCCCCGGTATTACCGGGATGGATCCACCGACGGAGAGGCGGCACTGTGGCGGGTGTCAACGGTGGCCTTGCGAGGTCCGGTGCCGAGTCCGCAGGTTTTTTTTTGGCGTAGACGGAGGGACGGGGCGTGTCGGTCAGAGAGGAAGTCATCGAATTGGTCGCCGATCAACTCAGCGAGGATGTAGGCAACATCACCCCCGAGAAAAAGTTCCAGGACGACCTGAAGGCCGACTCTCTCGACTTGGTCGAGTTGGTGATGACCTTCGAGGACAAGTTCGGCATCTCGGTTCCGGACGAGGACTACGAGAAGATCGTCAGTGTTGGTGATGCGATCACTTACATCGACGCCAAACGCGGTGTGCCTGAAGGCGAGTGATGCGACGTGTCGTCGTCACCGGAATCTCAGTCGTTTCTCCGCTCGGCTGCGAGATCTCCGAGTTCTGGGACCGCCTGTGCACGGGCAAGAGCGGCATCGTTCCGCTGAAGCGGTTCGACGTCGACGGATTCAAGGTGCGTTTCGGCGGCGAGATCTACGACTTCGATCCTGCCGACCACCTCGAACTGCCCCCCAAGGAACTCCGGCGTCTCGACCGCTTCAGCCAGTTCGGCCTGGTTGCGGCCGTGAAGGCGGTCCGGCAGTCCGGGATCGACTTCCAGCAGGGGGACCCCTATCGCCACGGCGTGTTGATCGGCAGTGGGATCGGGGGGCTGGAGGAGATCGAGCAGAACCACAGCGTGCTCTACGATCGGGGGCCTTCACGGGTCTCGCCGTTGATGATCCCCAAGCTGATGGTCAATGCCGCCAGTGGGAACATCTCGGTCCATTTCCAACTCCGCGGCCCCAACATCGCCATCGCCACCGCGTGTGCTTCGGCGACCAACGCGATCGGTGAGGCCTTTCGGCTGATTCAGCACGGGACCGCTGACGTGATGGTCACCGGTGGCAGCGAAGCGGCGATCACTCCGATGGGACTTTCGGGCTTCGCACGCATGAACGCGCTCTCGACCCGCAACGACGACCCCGAATCGGCCAGCCGGCCGTGGGATAAGGACCGGGACGGATTCGTGCTTTCCGAAGGGGCCGGCATCCTGGTGCTCGAGGAACTCGCGCACGCCGAGTCACGCGGGGCTGCGGTGATGGCCGAGATCATCGGTTACGGCATGTCAGCCGACGGAACCCACATGACAGCCCCCAATCCCGAGGGGGAAGGGGCGGCGCGGGCCATGTCGGCGGCGATCGACGACGCGGGACTGCCGGCTGATCAGATCGACTACGTCAATGCTCATGGCACCAGTACCCCGCTGGGAGACGTGGCCGAGACTCGGGCGATCAAGTCCGTCTTCGGCGACCACGCCCGTTCGCTGTGTGTTTCCAGCAACAAGAGCCAACTGGGCCACCTGCTGGGAGCTTCGGGGGGAGTCGAAATGTGTGCCTGTGTGATGGCACTGCAGGACCAGGTCGTTCCCCCCACCATCAATCTTGACAACCCCGACCCCGAATGCGATCTCGATTACGTTCTGGCTGAGGCCCGGTCGTGCTCTGTCAATCACATCCTCAAGAACAGCTTCGGTTTCGGCGGCCACAACGCCTGCCTGGTACTCAGACGGGTTGCGTGAAAGTCCACCGGTTCCATCTCCGGATCGAATTTCGTCCCGCGTCCATCACCGATTACTCTCAACACCGACCTCCCTCATCTTTGCTGGTTCCATGGGCAGATCCGAGTCAAACAACCAGAAGATCGTCGTCACCGGCATGGGCGTCTTCAGCCCGATCGGGATTGGCCGCGAGTCGTTCGGGCAGGGGGTGCTGGACGGGACCAACGGGATTGGTTCGATCGGTCTGATGGAGGTGTCGGGAGTTCCCGGGCACGTTGGTGGCGAGGTGCCGGAGTTCACGCTGGCGTCGGCCCGAAAGGAGTATCTCGAGCCGCAGCGGAAGAGTATCAAGGTGATGTGCCGGGACATCCAACTCGGAGTCGCCTCGGCGGTGCTGGCTCTGGCCGATGCGGAGATCGACTCGGACTCGATCGACCGGACGCGGCTGGGGGTCGACTACGGCGCCGATCAGATGTTCTCTCATCCCCAATCGCTGATTCGCAGTGCCACTCGGTCGTCCGCGATGGTTGAGGGTGGTGAGTTCGATTTCCAGATTGCTCGCTGGGGTACGAGTGGGATCAGTGAGATGGAGCCGTTGTGGCTCCTGAAGTACCTGCCGAACATGCCGGCCTGCCACATCGCGATTGCCGCCGACGCCCGCGGCCCCAACAACTCGTTGACTCTGGCCGAGGCATCCGGAAACCTCGCGATCGGAGAGGCTTTCCGGTTGCTCGTGCGTGGCAGCGCGGATGTCATGATTGCCGGATCGACCGGATCGCGGATGCACCCGATCAAGTGTCTGCACGCCACGATGTGGGACGAACTGGCCGAAGGCGAGGGGGATCCGTCAACCTGGTGCCGGCCGTTTGACGCGGGCCGCACCGGGCAGGTGATTGGCGAAGGGGCCTGCTCGCTGATCCTCGAGACCGAGACACACGCTCGGGCGAGGGGTGCGACGATCCTGGGGACGATTCTCGGAGCCGGTTCAAGCTGTGTGATCGACCGGCGGGGTCGTCGCAATCCGCGGCAGGCCATGATCAACGCCGTCCGCGCGGCATTGGCTGATGCCGACCTTTCGCCCGCCGATGTCGGTCACATCCATGCTCACGGGTTGGCGGCACGCGAGGCAGACATCATCGAGGCGTCGGCGATCGCGGAGATTTTTGGAAAGACGGCCAGCCAGGTGCCGGTCACCGCGATGAAAAGTGCGCTGGGGAATTCCGGAGCTGGCTGTGGCACACTCGAACTGGCCGCTTCGCTGTTGGCGCTCGGCCATGGCGTGGTGCCCCGGACGCTCAACTTCGAGCAACCCGATGTCGAATGTCCCCTGGATGTCGTTCACGGTGAACTCCGTGCCGTCTCCAACAACGTTCTGCTCAACCTCAACGTCACCACCAGCGGTCAAGCCAGCGCCATCATCGCAGCGGGCTAGGAATCGGCCGGTTCGCCGTCGGGGTCGGTCGACGTTACCGGGTCCTCGCGGAGAAGACACGCGTCAACCAGTTCGTGGTCGGTTTCATCGGTGAGTTGGTTGCGACAGGTGATTGCCGCCGCGCGGTGCGTCTGCTGCAGAGACGAATTGCCGAGAAGACCGAAGGCCCTTGAGGCGGCATGCCGCGTGCGCCGTGTTGCGTAACAACTCGTCGTCTTCTTCGGTGCGGGTATCGGATTCCAGTAGGTCCCACGCCTGGTTGTTTATCTCAACGGCGAACCAACGGTGAGCTTCGATGGGGTCAAACTTCGGTTTTTTCATGTCTTTTGTCTGTCCTCACTTCCGTGATGGCTTGCTCTGTAAAAGGCTGTCTACCAACAACTTCCGGCAAAACTGACCGCTCCGCGGTCGCTTGACACTCCAGGAGTCATCCAGTATCGTTCAGCACGTATTGCGAAGATTAAGCTGCCGGTGAGAATCGACTCACTCGATGCCGGGCAATTGGTGCCTTGCGGGTTCTCGCCGGAACATCCTTTGAGGTTTCCTCCGGGAGCGTCCGCATGTAACTCGGACCTGTTTCCAAGGACCTTGTTGGGCCGGTGCCCTCCGCGCCGTGGTGGTGTTGGGAGGTGTTGGTCGGTCGTGTGGGGCGAGAGTCGTCCGCCGTGGCAACCAGTGTGGGTTACCGACCCGCATTTTTTTGTTTCCTGTGGGAATCTGAAAACGATGAGATCAGTCGAACCGAAACTTGACGCGATCTGAGACGAAGAACACAACCGGGCGAACCCGGCCTCTCATCCCGGCCCTTAATTTGCCGGGTCCGGACAGCCAACCGGAAGCCCGTAACGTGGATAAACAGGCAGAGAAGGAACTGCGATGAACGGACCCGAGCTTCTCCGGCTGGTCGACGCGATCCATCGCGATAAGAATATCGACAAGAACATCGTCTTCGAGGGCATCGAGCAGGCCATTCTCTCAGCTGCCCGCAAGCACTACGGTGAAGAGTCCGAGGTCGAGGTTCAAATCGACCGCACCACCGGCGAGCCGACGGTGCATTGTCCCGGGATCGAGATCGCTCCGGACGACCTCGGCACGATCCTCGGTCGTATCTCGGCTCAGACCGCCAAGCAGGTCATGATCCAGAAGATCCGCGAGGCCGAGAGAGATTCGCTGTTTATCGAGTACGAGGAATTGCGCGGCCAGATGGTCACCGGGACCGTGACCCGATTCGACGGCGGCGCCGCCACGGTCAATCTCGGCAAGGTTGAAGCCTTCCTGCCACGCAGCGAACAGATCCCGGGCGAGTCGCATCGGGTCAACGAGCGAGTGCGGGCGGTGATCATCGAGGTTCGAAAGGCCGGTAGCCGGGTCAAGATCATCCTTTCCAGAAAGCACCCCGACCTGGTGCAGAGACTTTTCGAACGCGAGATCCCCGAGGTGGCCGAAGCGATCATCGAGATTCAGTCGCTGGCCCGCGAAGCCGGTTACCGTTCGAAAGTTGCCGTCTCCTGTTACGACAACAACATCGACTGCGTCGGAGCCTGTGTCGGGGTCCGCGGTTCACGAATCAAGAACATCGTCGAAGAACTCGCAGGCGAACGAATCGACATTGTCCGCTGGAACGAATCGCTTCCGGTGCTGGTCCCCAATGCCATGCAGCCGGCCGATGTCGATGACGTGATCGTCTGTGCGCTGCTTGGGCGGGTCCTGGTCCTGGTTGGCGAAGATCAACTCTCGCTTGCCATCGGCAAACGGGGACAGAATGTCCGCCTGGCGTCGAAGCTCGTCGGCTGGGACATCGAAGTGATGACCACGGAGGAACTTCATCTTCAACTCGAACAATCGACCGAAGCTTTTGCGATGATCCCCGGAGTCACTACTGACCTCGCCGAAGAACTCGTAGGACAGGGCTTCTTCAGCTTCTTCGATCTTTCGGTGATCGAGCCCGATGATCTCGCCGATATGGGTGGCCTCAGCGAGGAAGAATGCAACGTGATCGTCGCGGCGGCCGAGGTTGAAGCCGAACGTCAGGAAGAGGCGGAGACACGACGGCGGGCCGAGCAACGTGCGGCCAGGGATCGTGAACGACAGATTCGCGCGGCTGCCGAAGAGTACATTGAGCGTGGTGAAGAACCGCCGGCTGAACTCCTTGATGCGCTCAGTGAGGAAACTCGAAACGAACTGCTTGGGATCTCCAAAGAGGACGAAGCCGAGACGGATTCGGGTGAACCAGCCGATGGTGAAGAGCCTAAGGCTGAAGGGGCTGAAGCTGAAGAGGCTGAAGCTGAAGAGGCTGAAGCTGAAGAGGCTGAAGCTGAAGAGGCTGAAGCTGAAGAGGCTGTGGCTGAAGAGGCTGTGGCTGAAGAGGCTGTGGCTGAAGAGGCTGTGGCTGAAGAGGCCGAAGCTGAAGAGGCTGTGGCTGAAGAGGCTGTGGCTGAAGAGGCTGTGGCTGAAGAGGCTGTGGCTGAAGAGGCTGTGGCTGAAGAGGCTGTGGCTGAA